>FLOH01000575.1_pt1 | contig 73600 bp, 66 predicted proteins | sample 756751 | NCBI WGS metagenome assembly FLOH01 (sample SAMEA4026879, study PRJEB14308) | marine metagenome | biome: coastal water; material: water | depth 74 m
AAGACCATAAAGACAAAATGAAAGAAAGGCTTGATGAGATCAAGGATCTTCCAGAAGAAGAGCGTGAAGAAGCTTTAGAGGAGTTCAAAGAAAAAGCTGATGAAAGACGTGGGGAACGCGAAGACTTAAAGCTCGTTGAAAAGCTAAAGCACGATGTTCGCAAAGACCATAAAGACAAAATGAAAGAAAGGCTTGATGAGATCAAGGATCTTCCAGAAGAAGAGCGTGAAGAAGCTTTAGAGGAGTTCAAAGAAAAAGCTGATGAAAGACGTGGGGAACGCGAAGACCGTGGGGAGCGTGAAGACCGTGGGGAACGGGAAGACCGTGGGGAACGGGAAGACCGTGGGGAGCGGGAAGACCGTCCCGACCTTAACGAGCGTAGCGGAAACGACAAGCCAGGAGACCGTCAGAAGCCAAACGATAACCAAAGGCCAAACGGTAATAAAAAGTCAGGTGGCAATCAAAAACCAGGAAACAGATAAAACAAAAAAGCCCCCGCCTCAAATGGTAGGGGCTTTTTTGTTACTAAGCAGCACTCCTCCTTGCATGCAAATGATGTAGTTTATAAACAATCATTCCTACAACGATGGCCATAAAAAAGAGTCCATAAATTTGGGCAAAGTACAAAATCGAGACAGTAATTCCAGCCATTGTAAAAGCCATTAGCGCAGTGACAAACCATCCACCAACTACTACCATCACGCCCATTAATCTGCTTGGTGCACAATCTTTGCCCCATGCTTTATCAGCTAAAGCTGTACCCATAGCCACCATAAAGGTCACATATGTTGTAGATAGTGGAAGCTTTTTAGAGGTGGCATAGGAAATCACTGCAGCAGAAACCATCAAGTTTACAGAAGCTCTTATCAAATCGAATGCTCTGCCCTCTTCTTTCCCTTCCGTTGTGGCATCCCAACGTCTGGCAATCCATGTTTTCAGGCGACTTGGTAAAATCCAAACAACCCCTCTGAAAATATAATAAAAAAGTGCCGCAAATTTTTGAGCAAAAACATTGGTCTTCCAGTGATCTTTTACGTGCTTTTCATGACTGGCAAGTGTCACTTCAGTATTAGTAACAGTACGAGCCTTTTTGGAACCATAAATTGCCAACACCATTGTTCCACCAGCCAAAAGTAATACCCATGTTGGAGTAGGAAGAGTTCCTGCCAAATCTGCACCTAAGAATGCATGCACACCAGCAACAGAGACACCGATAAAGTTTGCTAAGTCATTTCCTGCAAAGGCCATGGCTAATGAAGCAGTTCCAATTAATACAATTATTTTCAAGATATTTACTCTCAGCTTGATCAAGACAAAGGACAGTACTAAAAAGAATGCAAATGTTCCCTCAAGTATTAACTTTGTATTTTCAGAAATCCAAATTTTGATATCACTTGTCATAAAAGTCGCATGTTTACCTCCCTTCAAAAGAATAAAGAAAAGTAATGAGGTTAATGCCACAGCGCTCCATATCGCCCCCCATTTTTTAAAGCGCTCTTTGTAATCAAACGTAAAGATCAGTCTTGAGAAAAATTGTACGATCAAACCAGCACTAAATGCCACGCAGATTGAAAGTAAAATTCCAAAAACAATTTTTGTTGCAGAGGCAGTATTGATCACTGTCCAAGCCTCAGTCATACCACCCATTTTCCAAAATGCCAGCACCAACGCCGCTCCAAAAAGCTCAAAAACCACAGAGACTGTTGTTGAAGTAGGGAGCCCAAAAGTGGAATAAAGATCTAACAAAATAATATCTGCAAAGGCCACCGCCGTAAAAAGTATTATAGCTTCGGCGTTGGTAAAGTGCTCAGGAAAAAAGATTCCTTTCCTGGCCACTTCGATAATTCCATCAGAGAAAGTGGCTCCAATCAAAATACCAATAGCCGCAAAAAGCAAAATAACTTTGCGACTACTAACTTTAGAACCAATAGCAGAATTCAAAAAGTTAACAGCGTCATTCACAACGCCCACAATCAAATCCGCGAACGCCAAAATCACAAGAAAAACAACAGCAACAAGTCCAAAAGTTATCATAACAGTTTGGTTATATTAATAAATTTATGGCGTAGCTTAAACGCCATCTATAGAGGGGAGTGCCTTAATTAAAAAGAATCGGTTTAGTATAAACCTGAAGATAAAAACCCTTCCCAGTGCTTTTGATTATTCAAAAGGACTATCCAAGGACCTTTATTTATTAGGTTTCGGTTTTAGTAAAAAATGCAGCAGCTTATGCTGCTCAATACTTTTTTGCCAAGTTTTTAAAGAACGTATGTACATATACTAAATACCAAATGCACATTCCACTCGCAACAAAAAGAGGTTGCCACAATATTTATTGGTGCCCTGCCTTTATCAAACCCTTAGTCCTTAACGTCCCAATACTAAGACGAGTGCTATCATCCAACTGAAAATCTTCAAACCTTCCTCTCTTTTTCAGAGCCTTATACAAATCTCCAAAATATGCTCTTAGATGTCGCTCTTGAGTCATGATCCTCCTCATCGCTTCTTCATATGTCACATCAGGTTTATCCCTGACATCCCTTTCGCACCTTTGGAGATTAATCAGATCAGGATCTTTGTCCATTAAAACAAACAAAACTTGCCCCATAACTTCAGATCTCATTCCCTTAAGCACATCAATCACATGCTCAGCCGCCCTGACTCCCTCCACAATTAAGACACCCTCCCTCCCGGGAATCTTATATGTTCTAAGATCGTCTCTCTTACCAGTTTGTGAGCTATATGCCATATAGTCAAAAGCCACGCCCTCAGGAAATTGAGGATTTAGTTTTGCCCATACAGCTTCCCTCACCATCTCTCCAGTATGAAATTCAATCAACTCAAGTCCATCTCGAGAATCTCTTTCTACCAGATCTTGATCAGTTCCAATAACCTCCACCTCAATCATTCTAGCCCTTAGTGCCTCTGCTATTGGTTCGACATTACTAGTTTTACCAATTCCAGGCCGCCCATCAACAACTATTATTTTTGTTTTGCCCGATAAAACCCTAGAGACGGCCTGATTGATTAAATTATTCACCAAAAGCTGACGTTGAATGTCCCCATCATCTACCTTAGTAGCAAGAATATGCTGGCTATTAAAGCTATCCCTAGGTGTAGTTACCATTGAGTCCAAAGGCATCAAAAATTGGTTAAGGAAATTAACTTATCAGATATAAATAGTTAAGGTCAAACTAAGCTGAAGATCCCTGCTCACGAAGAAGGCCCAGCCTTGACAAAGCAGCCCTTTTACCAGATACTTGCCAGCCATTTAACTGAATCAAGCATGCCAGTCTCAACACCAAGTAGTAGTTTAGAAGAAGAAACCAAGGAGGCTGTCTCCGCAGCCAAATTTCCAACATTGCCTTTTCTTCTTGAGCAAGAAGAAAAAGAAGCACTCCTAGCTACCCTGGAGGACCGGTTTTCAGCCAATATGCACCGTCACGAAGGATTAAATTTTCCAAGGGTTAAAGCCTCCTTGAGTGATGAATTATTATGCCGCATTTACGTTTTGGAAAAAACTGGAGGACAACCAGACGTTGTCTATGCAGATGCCAATGGATTTGTCATTGCAGATTGCTCTAAGGAGTCTCCAGAAGGGCGGCGCCTAACTGCATATCATCATGGAGCTCAAAAAGTCGTCAATGCTTCACCAACAGATCGCAAAGCTATAGGAAATGCAGTGGATTTTGCCAATGCCTGGAGGACACCTCTTCAAAGTCAGGCAACCTATAACATTATTCAGTCGCAAAATATGGTAGATACAAAGAGCCAAAGCCGTCTTGCTAGTCCAGAGGCTGAAAGTCAATCTATTCCAGGAGAAAGAGTGGGAGTTTCTCTTATTGGTTCATGTGATGAAAGGCATCACGAGAAGCCAATTTATCTTGTGAAAGAATTTGTCACAACCGTTGCCCCATATTTAGGATTTCGTTGTGAATTAGCAATTAGGTGGTTTTAGGACAGGCACTTTCCCCAGCAAGCCTTCCTGTACACCAAGCCACCTGCAAATTGTAGCCCCCGGTAAAGCCATCAATATCCAAAATTTCCCCGCCAAAATAGAGGCCGGGACAAATTTTTGATTCCATAGTTTTACTATCAACCTCTTTAAGATTCACTCCACCAGCTGTCACAAATTCATCTCCTGGAGTGCGGTCATGGGCAGTAAGTTCACAGTTTTTTAAGAATTCAACCACCTTGTTGATATCCTTTTTTGAGACCTCGGCATTTACTTTTTCAATTTCCAATTCAGCCGCAATTACAGCAGCAAATGAGCGGGGGATTATCTTGCCCAAGCTATTACGAAAGCTCTTCTTTGGCTCGCTTGCAATCAAGTCAGAAACTCTTTTGTGCAGATTTTCATAAATTTCCTCGGGGAAAAAATCGAGAAATATCGAGACAGGTGAATCTTTAGAAATTGGCTCAAAGGCTGCCAAAGAAGATAATGCAAAAACTGCCGGCCCACTGATCCCTCGGTGAGTTAACAAGATTGGCCCACTAAATTCATGCTTTCCATTTTTAACCAACCTAAGTCTCACATTTTCAAATGAAACTCCAGCCAGCTCTTTAACCCAGGATTCAGTAATCATAAATGAGCTCAAACTAGCGGCTAGCTCCGTGACGCTATGGCCCAGACTTTCGGCCAAGCTGTATCCATCCCCAGTCGAACCAGTATGTCTATAAGCCTGCCCCCCACATCCCAAAATCACCTTATCAACTTTCAAGGTTTCAGCATTATCTAGCTCCAGAGCAAAGCCATCATCCCGCTTATTAATAGCCTTAACGGCAGTACTGTACAAAATTTTTGCACGACTAGTCAAAATCTTCTCAAAAACATCTACAACATCAGTACCTTTATTAGAAACAGGAAAAACTCTCAAATCTTTTTCAATTTTCAAATCAACTCCGTGATCTTCAAACCAGTCATAAACCATTTTTGGATCAAAGGCGTACATTGCAGTTCGTAGAAACTTAGCCCCTCTCGGATACTTGCTCAGAACCTCCTTTAAATCTTGGCAACCAGTCGTTACATTGCAGCGGCCGCCGCCAGAAATCAAAACCTTACGGCCTAAAATAGTATTTTTTTCGACCACAAAAACCTCTGCATCGCTCTCCTCACAAATAGCGGCGGCCGCCATCATTCCCGCAGCACCTCCACCAACAATTGCTATTTTCATAATGATTTATTATCTGCTTCGAGTACAAAACTGCTCATCTCATTGCCATTAACTTCAACAAAGTATTCTCCAGCTTTGAGGCCCAAAATATCCAGAGGAATTGATTCTTCAAATGGCACAAGTGCCTGAGTACAAAATCTTGCCTTACCACCTTCAGTTACCGTTAAAGCAATTTCAAATTTTGGTCCAACTTGTTCAACGCTTACATCAGATATTTGTTCACAACCATTACGGAAATTCCCTCTAATACTAGCCATTGCCTGTAGTGGCCACGACTCCATAATCAAAACCTCAGCACTATCAATCAGCGCTCCTCTAAAAGCTGGTGCCTCCACAATCGGCAGATCTCGACTACATGCACTCAGTAATAGCAAAAACCCCAGCACTAAAATCTTTTTTATCATAAAAACAAAATATCACATTCCATTCTTCCCGCAAATTTTTTATACTGTTCACATGAGCCACCATCATGATCATCACCATTCTCATTCCAAAAAGCACAAAACCTTAATATATATTTTAGCTTTAGGGCTGGCTTTGGTTTTTTATTTTTTGCCCCAAAATTCCTATATTAAAGAAAGCATAGATGAACAGGAAAACTACAAAGCCACAGTCAATCGCATTGTTTCAAATGATCCGATTAATGCCTTGCAGACACTAGAAGTAGAAATCACTGACAAGGATCTCGCTGGCCAGTCAATGACAATAGTAAACGATGAAGGGAGCACTTCAACAGCCCGCAACTTCCTAGAAGGGGATAGAGTTGTTGTTACCCAATATACATCTTCTACAGGTGAGAACATTTATTACATCTCAGATTATTTGCGCCAAAGTAGCTTACTCTGGCTCTTTTTGATTTTTATAGTGGTGGCAATTATTGTTACTCGCTTTGAGGGAATTGGCGCCCTCCTAGGAATGGCTTTTTCTTTTTTGGTGCTCTTTAAGTTTATTCTGCCTCAAATTCTTGGGGGCTCTGATCCAATTTTTTCCGTGATGATAGGAGCTGCATTTATTATTCCTGTGACTTTTTACCTTTCTCACGGCTTTAGCCGTAAAACCAATATCGCAATTTTTTCGACACTTCTTACATTAGTTGTAACCAGTATTTTAGCTCTAATATTTGCCAAAACAGGTAACTTAACAGGCCTAGCCTCGGAAGAAGCCTCCTTCTTGCAGCTAACCAGTCAGGCCAATATTAATTTTCAGGGACTTGTATTAGCTGGAATGATTTTAAGTACGCTCGGGATTCTCGACGATGTCACAATTTCTCAGGCTTCAATTGTTCAGGAATTAATCAAAGCCAAGCCGAGCATCAAATTTAGAGAATTATACAAAAGCGCCATGAACGTTGGCCGCGACCACATTGCTTCTTTAATTAATACACTAATTTTAGTTTACACTGGGGCTTCATTACCATTACTTCTCTTATTCCTCGACCACTCTCAGAGTTTCACTTCGGTTATTAATCACGAATTCATGGCAGAAGAAGTCATTAGAACCCTTGTTGGAAGTTTAGGCCTAATCCTTGCAGTTCCGATCACTACATTTTTAAGCGCCTTCATCAATGCCAAAAAATCCGCCAAAAAGACTGCCTGAGATTGATATGCTAAGAGGCCTTGCTGTTTTTGGCATGATTATCTTTCACTTTTTTTTTATTCTCGATTTGCTTCAGTTTTCCAATCACGACCTTTATTCGGGATGGTGGCTCGTTTTAGCTCGGTCAGTTCAATTCACATTCCTGGGGCTAGTTGGAGTATCGCTCGCGATTTCACGCCAACGCCAGCAGGACCAGTTCAAATTTCAAACCAAGCAAAGTAAACGCGCCATCACCATATATATAATGGCACTTTTAGTTTCATTTGCTACACTAGTTGTCTATCCCCAGGCTTACGTCAAATTTGGCATTCTCCATCACATTGCCACAGCAATTATCATTCTAGCTTTCATAGCCCACTCCAGAATCCTCCCTCTTCTCCTCGCCGCCTCCTCCTACTTTATTAAAATCTTCCTAAGAACCATTACCACCGATTTCCTCCCCCTAATAATCCTTGGCGCTACCGGCGGCTCCTTCCACGCCCTCGACCATTTCCCAATTTTCCCCTGGATCTCAGTCTCCGCCATCGGGATTTTCATCGGAAATGTCCTTTTCAAAAACGGCCAACCAATTTACAAAATCCAATTAAAAAACGTGCCGCCCCTAAGCTTTCTAGGACAGCACGCTTTGAAAATATACATTCTCCACATTCCCTTGATCTATGGGCTACTTCTTGGCCTCAGGAGCCTCCTCTAAAGTAACCATCACCTCTTTTTCATCTCCTTTACTCATCACTTTCAATACAACTTTGTCACCAACTTTTTTGCGTGAGACCAAAACGGCCAAAGATGTTTCACCATCAAGTTTTACCCCATCAACTTCTAAAATAATATCATTTTCAAGCAATCCGGCCTTGTCAGCAGGGGAACCAGGCATAATGGCCAAATCACTGATTGTTTCTCCTCGTGAAATTAAAACTCCATAGTCCACGGGTAATGAATTTTTTTCAACTAACTCAGGAGTGACAGGAGTAAAGCGTACCCCCATATACGGACGAATAATTTTACCGTGCTCTTTAACTGAATCAAAAACACTTTTTGCAATATTTGCAGGCACCGAAAAACCAATGTTTTGAGCGCTAGCAACAGCTACATTCACTCCAATCACCTCACCTTTAAGGTTGAGCAGTGGTCCACCAGAATTCCCAGGGTTAATCGCCGCATCAGTTTGAATCACCCCCTCAAGCTGCTCGGACATTCCACGTCCATTACCGGCTGTAATAGAACGCGACAATCCGGAAACCACACCAACAGAAACAGAATTATCAAATTCTAAAAGGGGAGTGCCAATTGCAATTGCACTCTGTCCAGGTTTAAGCATATCGCTGTCCGCAAATTGCAAATAAGGAAGATCATCCTCTGCCTCAATTTTTACTATTGCCAAGTCATTTAAGACATCTTTATCAATAACCTTAGCTTCATATTTAGTGCCATCACTCATAAAAACTGTATATTCAGCCTCAGGATCGCTCACGACATGATTATTTGTCACAATGTATCCATCAGCAGAAACTATGAAACCACTACCGCCTCCCACTTTTTTATTTTCAGTGCCATTTTCTCGATATTGTGGAATCTTAAATCCAAATGGATTATTTCCCCCAAAAGGATCAGCAAAATACTGCTCCATAATTGGCACATCTTTAGTAATTACGATCGAAACAACAGCAGGCGTACTAGCCTCAACGGCTTTTACAATCACGTCCTCCTGCATGCTTGAAGCCTCAAATTTCGTCTCCGTCGATGTCTCAATAGTCTCGGGGGCAGCGCTCAAATTTCCAATCACAAAGTAAGCAACAACTAGAGCACTAGCCCCACTCACTAGCACATTTAGCAGAATTGATATTACGACATTTCTTTTACTCATAAATAGTTTAGTTAAAAAATATGCGTTTATAATTTTAAGAATTTTCAAAAAACAGTCAAGTCCTAAGACGGTATCTAGTGTTGACAGATGCAAGTCGGATACCTATACTGGGTATAGGTATAGCAATAACTCAACAAAAATGATCGATCCATACAAAACTAAAGCAATCAATCGCCTCAAAAGAGCCAAAGGCCAAATTGAAGGGATTATTAAAATGATCGAAGAGGACAAGTACTGCATGGATGTTTTAACGCAGCTACTTGCACTGCAAGGCGCACTTAAAGGTGTAAACAAGCTTGCTCTCGAAAGTCATCTAAACACCTGCGGGGCAAAGGCCCTCACAGGCACAGGAAAGGAAAAATTCATCCAAGAATTAATCAAAATATCAGACCTTTCTGGTCGCTAATCATAATTACTAATATTTAACCCCCACAATTATGATGAACTCAAATTTCGTTACAGGCCCAGCCTACTATGGTTGGCACCTGCACATGGTTTTCTCAGGAATGCTTATAGTCGGCCTCATACTATTTATCTTTTGGGCTGTTAAGCATCTTAAGAAAGACCAACTACTTAATTGGACTCTTGCTCTTTTAGTTATTGGCCTACTTGGAGTATTCCTTACTGCTGCCACAGGTGGTGAAGGATTTGTCCAAATGATGAATGACATGCACCAAGGTTATTATCCACAAGCTATAAAATAATTCTAAAATGAAAAAATATATTCTACTTGCCAGCAGCATTATGGTATTGCTGGCACTTTCGGGCTGCAGTTCTACTGTAGAAGATCCAACAACAAACCAAGAAGCTCTTGAATTTAGGGATTCGGGGAAAATAAGCGCAACCGAAGACATTACTTACGACTGGAATGATATCGATATTATGGGTGGCACAGTTAGTAAAACTTTTACCCTCAAAAACGATGGTCCAGATGACCTAGTAATCCGCACCGCTCAAACCTCATGTATGTGCACATCTGCTCAAGTGATTTTAAAGGACGGCACAACGTCACCATTGTTTGGAATGCATGGGACAAGTCCTTGGGGAGAGATGATCAAGCCTGGGGAGACATTTGATGTAGAAGTTATCTTCGATCCCATGGCTCACGGTCCCAAAGCAACAGGTCCAATTGAAAGATCTATCTATATTGAGACAAGTTCAGTAGCAAATGGCAATTATGCCAAAATTGATCCAAAGCTTAAAACAGCAATTACTGAGCTCAAGCTCTCTGGAGACGTCCTCACCACTGAGGATTTCCAAAAAAAAAACTATGAAATAGGATTTATGTTTGAACAACCGGAGCATGACTTTGGAACCATCAAACAAAGCGGTGGTCTCCAAAGTCATAACTTCGAATTCACATATAATGGTCCAGAGCCAATCTCTATCACAGGCACTCCCACAAGTTGCGCTTGTACAGCTGCAAAAATTTCGGCCCAAAAATTCAACCCAGGAGATAAGGGGACACTTACGGTTATCCTTGACCCAAACCTTCACGAAGAGCCAGTTGGGCAATTCTTTAAAACTGTCTCAATCCTCACAGATCCTCCACTAAAAGAAAAACCTGAGGTTAAGATTTGGCTTGAAATAGATCTAGACCTTGGAGCTCAGGCCTACAAGCTAAGGCAGGACCACAATGATGACGATAATCATTCAGACGGTACAGCCTATCACAATATTCAAGCCTCTGAATTACCGCACATGCTTGAAAATAAGGACTTTTTTCTTCTCGATGTTCACACACCGGAGCAAGAGCACATCGCAGGGACAGACGCCATTATTCCCTATGACCAAATAGATCAAAATTTAAGTAAACTGCCAAAAGATAAATCCAAGCCAGTAGTTGTATATTGCAGAAGCGGCAGTATGAGTATTGAGGCTTCCCAAAAGCTAATTGACCTTGGATATACTGATGTCAAAAATCTACAAGGTGGAAGAAATGCTTATATAAAATTAACAGAATAAATATGTCAAACTACGGATATACAAAGGAATTAAATTACAGCTTTGATGAGGCTGTCCAAAAAGTACGTGAAGCCTTAGCTAGCGAGCAATTCGGCATTCTAACTGAGATAGACGTCAAGCAAACCCTTAAGAAAAAACTTGATAAGGATATAGAGGATTACCTTATCCTAGGTGCCTGTAATCCACCTTTCGCAGCACAAGCATTGGATGCAGAAAAGGAAATAGGATTACTGCTGCCTTGTAACGTGATTGTTTATTCACAGGATAGTAAAGTTTACGTATCGGCCATTTTGCCGGCTGTAGCAATGTCTTTTGTCGACAATCCAAAACTTATGCCAATAGCAAATCAGGTTGAAGAGAAATTAAAAGTAGCGATAAATAGCATTCAATAATGAAAAAAATCCTACTATCACTAATGGCCTTGGTATTCCTTAGCCTCCCTGCACAAGCAGAGGAGGTTAAGCCTATGCTCTCAGCAGATACCTCTATTCACGATTTTGGAGAAGTTGATCCATTCGCTGGGCCGGTTTCTACAGACATACTGATCACAAATAATAGCGATCAGACAGTCACCATTAATCGGCTTTCAACTAGCTGTGGTTGCACAACTGCCACCATGGATACTGCCGATTTTACTCCAGGAGAAAGCCGCAAAATGAAGATAACATTTGATCCGGCCGTTCATCAAGATCAGCGCGGCGAAATTACTCGCATGGTTTACCTTCAAAATTCCGACCCCCAAAACCCGGAGATGACAATCGAGCTTATTGGCAATGTTGTGGAAAGTGAGTCACCCAAAATCGCCAAAGTATTTTTTAACGAGGCCTGTCAAGATTGTGGAGATCTTGTTAAAGAAAACTTTCCAGCCCTTTTTGCGGAATATGGTTATAAGATGGAACAATACGACTACATCAACGAACGCCAAAATCGCCAACTACTTAATGAATTCAATCAAGAATGGGATGTGCCATTTGAATTGCAAAGCCACATCGAGGCCTTTATAGGAGAAAATTTACTGATTGGTGGGCACGTACCCGAATCAGTCATTCGTTATCTTATCGAAAATCCAGATAAATACGAAAAACTTTTGGTCTATCAGGACGAGATGCATGGAGACGCCAAAGATTACAAAGTCTGGGATTTTCAGAATGAGATAGCCACATATAAGATTGATGAACCGATCACTACCTACTTCAAAGATATAGAAAATAAAAACTTAACCAAAAAAGTAAGCTCAAAAGGCACCCTAGGACTCTTTGCAATCATCACTTCAAGTGCTTTCCTAGATGGGATCAATCCATGTGCCATCGCTGTTTTACTTTTCTTTATTGCATTCCTCTTTACGATCAAAAAAACCAAGGCCAGCATCTTGAAGATGGGCTTAGCCTACATATTTGCCATCTACCTAGCTTATCTTTTAATAGGTGTCGGCATAGCTCAAGCAATCATTATTAGTGGTGCGCCCCACTTGATGGCCTACATTGGTGCATATCTGGTTATTGCTCTAGGAGTTTTTCAACTACTAGCAATTGTCTTTCCAAAATTCCCAATCCGCTTAAGAATTCCAGTCAATACCAAGCCAGTGCTTGAAAGAATGCTGCATAAAAGCACAATCCCGGCAGCCTTGATTGGTGGATTTGTAGTGGGGCTTTGCACATTCCCTTGTTCTGGTGGCATTTACGTTGCCATCATCGGAATGTTAACAGCTTCTCAAACTTATTCATCAGGACTAATGTGGATGCTTTGGTACAACTTAGTTTTCGTAGCTCCACTTATAATTATTTTAGTTCTCGCATCCAACCCAAAAACAACTGAGAAATTACAAAAGCTAGAACGCCAAAATTCAATCAAGAGTAAAGTTGTAATTGGCATCACAATGATCGCCCTAGGTTTATTTATTATTTGGTTCATAAATTAATGATTCCTTTATTTGCAATCACAGCACTTTACATAATAATTGCCTTAGTGAAGCCACACTTGAAGTGGGGTAAAAAAATCTGTGCAATTTGCCTAGCCACAAGCCTAACCTGGCTTACAATGTTGGTTTTATGGTTCATTGATTTTCCAGTTTCTCAAATTCAAATATCCATAATGATGGGAATGAGTGTTGCAGGAATTATGTACAAGCTTGAAAAAATTTATAACGAAAAAAAAATACGCAACTTCTGGTTTGTCCGCATAGTATTGATTGTCCCAGGTATCTACTTTATCGAAAATCTGCTCAACGAAAATTTTAATTCAGCGCTCTTAATATTTTTATCGTCTTTCTTTTCCATAATTATAGCTACAATTTTTTTCCAGGACCCCCAAAATGAATCCAGTACTTACAAAAAATTAGACGACTGCTGCTAATCTCATAACCCCAAACCTCATGCAAAAAACAACTCTTTTCAACATCACAGACATGACCTGCGCTTCGTGCGTTCTTCATATAGAAAAAGACGTAAAAGCCCTGAAGGGTGTTGCAAGCATTGCGGTTAATTTTGCTGCCAGCAAAGGAGAGGTTACTTATGATTGTCACAAAATCACTCCAGAAGAGATTGTCGCAGCCATCAAGAAAACTGGCTACACAGCTACAGTCGCCGATTCAGAAAAAAATAAAATGGATCACGGATCACATTCTGAACACAATTCACACTCAGATCAGGGCCCACACCACGATCATGCGGCCATGGAGAGCAAAAAAGAAATTAACTCAAAACTATATAAATTTATTTTTGGCGCAGTGGCCTCGGTTATCATAATTATCCTAGGGTTTTTAGTTGAGATTCCATCCGAGGGTATGGTGATGTTAATCCTCACACTCCTTACTTTGATCTATACTGGCCAAGAATTTTATCTACGTGGAATTCCCTCACTTTTCAAGATTCGCCCAAATATGGACACCCTAGTTGCACTGGGAGTTTCCGCTGCTTTCCTATTATCAAGCTACAACGTCCTCTTTGCGGGTGTTAGTGAGGAATATTTTATGGATGCAACTATTATTGCCACATTCATTATGTTTGGTCGTTATCTTGAAGCAAAGGCCAAGGGCAGCGCCAACGAGGCCATCAAAAAGCTGCTTCAGCTTTCTGCCAAAATGGCCCACAAAATAGTTGGCAACAATCAAACAATTGATATACCGGTAGAACAGGTTAAAAAGGGGGACTTGCTGCTTGTTAAGCCTGGAGAAAAAATTCCAGTTGATGGAGTAATCACCAAGGGTGAGGCCATAATCGATGAATCCATGGTTACTGGCGAAAGTATTCCGGTAGATAAAAGTATTAGAAGCAATGTAATAGGTGCCACAATTAATAGTAATACCGTGTTTACAATGAGGGCCGAAAACGTGGGAGCAAAGACCATGCTAGCCCAGATGATCAAATTAGTTGAACAAGCCCAGATGCAAAAGGCCCCAATTCAAAAACTTGTTGACCTTGTCTCTAATTACTTTGTTTGGGGCGTTTTAATGATAGCAATAATTACTTTTACATCTTGGTATTACATTGTTGGAGTACCTCTATCGCAATCACTTATCTACACAGTTGCAGTTCTAATTATAGCTTGTCCTTGTGCCTTAGGACTGGCCACACCAATTTCTATTGTTGTTGGTTCCGGCCGAGGGGCCAGTAAAGGAATCCTAATTAAAAAAGCCGAGAGTCTCGAAAAAATGCATAAAATCACCACAATCTGTTTCGATAAAACTGGCACAATCACTAAGGGGCGTCCAGAAGTACAAGAATTTAAAGATTTAAAGGATAGCAACGAAACACTGATAATTGCTACCTCCCTTGAGGCCAATTCCGAGCATCCACTAGCCAGAAGTATTCTAGACTTTGCCGCTAAAAAACAAATTAAGGCACTCGAAGTAAAAGGGTTTACAGCCGTTACAGGAAAAGGAGTTACAGCCGAGATTAAAAATAAACAGTATTTTTTGGGCAGTACTTCCTATATTAAATCACAGATCAAAATCTCTACTGAAATAATAAACAAATTAAATGAACTTCAAAGCAAGGGCTATACTCTGCTTCTTGTCTCTGACTCAAAAGAGTTATTGGGCTATTTTGCGGTTCAGGACGGAATCAAAGAGACCTCCAAAGAGGCCATCAGGCTTCTGCACGAGCGAAACATAAAAACCGTTATGATGACTGGCGACAATGAACAAGTAGCTCAAAAAATCGCCAAAGAAGTTGGAATTGATCAAGTCTTTGCTGGAGTAACTCCATCAAAGAAAAACGATTTAATCAAAGAATTTCAAAAGAAGGGGGAGTACGTCACAATGGTTGGCGATGGCATCAATGATGCCCCAGCGTTGGCCACTGCCGATGTAGGAATAGCCATGGGCACTGGCACAGACATTGCCATGGAGGCGGGCGATATAGTGCTTGTAAAAGGAGATCTCCTAAAGGCCGTCGAGGCTATCGAGCTTTCAAGAGCCACCTTCAGAAATATCAAACAAAATCTATTCTGGGCCTTTATCTACAACTCCGTAGGTATCCCATTTGCAGCTCTTGGTTTCTTAAATCCAATTGTCTCATCATTAGCGATGGCTTTCTCTTCAATCAGCGTAGTGCTAAATGCCTTGAGGCTTAAGCGCTTTTAGCCTAGAATTGGCGCATGAAAATAGCAGTATTAGCCTCTGGAGGCGTAGACAGTTCGGTTGCACTCAAAATGCTCAAAGATCAGGGACATGATGTCACAGCATTTTATTTGAAAATCTGGCTGGAAGACGAGCTCCAGCATCTTTCAGACTGCCCTTGGGAAGAGGACCTCAAGTACGTCCGCGAGATTTGTGAACGCGAAAATATTCCACTCCAGGTGGTGCCCATGCAAAAGCAGTATTTTGATACAGTCGTTAAATACACGATAGATGAGGTCAAAGTAGGCCGCACTCCAAATCCGGATATCATGTGCAACAACCATGTTAAATTTGGCCTCTTTTTTGATCACATTGATGACAGTTTTGAAAAAATCGCCACTGGCCACTACGCCCACGTCATCGAAAAGGATGGCCATTTTTTACTCACTCAAACTCCTGACCCCATCAAAGATCAGACATATTTTCTGTCACGCTTAAACCAAAAACAACTATCCCGTGCGCTCTTTCCTCTTGGCACTCTCACCAAAGAAGAGGTCCGCGAGCTTGCCGAAAAATACGACCTTCCGAATAAAACCCGCAAAGACTCTCAAGGAATCTGCTTTCTCGGGAAATTTAAATACAACGACTTTATTCGCCACTATCTCGGTGAAAAACCAGGTGACCTGATAGAATACGAAACCGGAAAAATTTTAGCTCAGCATGATGGATTTTTCTACCACACCATCGGTCAGCGCAAGGGGATCAAGCTCCCTGACGGCCCTTGGTTTGTAGTCGCCAAAGATTCAGAGCAAAACAAGGTTTATGTTTCCAAAAATTATCACGACCCCTCAAAAGCCCGTGACACCCTGGAAGTTACAGACTTTAATTGGTTTGCTGGGCCACCCCAAAAAGCATCTCTCCAAGTAAAACTGCGCCATGGCGAACACCGCTACAATTGTACTTTCAAACAATTAAAAGAAGGCCGGGCGCTCATTACACTTGATCAGAACGATCAAGGTATCGCGCCCGGCCAGTTCGCAGTCTTTTACGACGAAGACCTTTGCCTCGGCTCAGCAATGATTGCTAATTAGTCAGCCAAAAATCTGTAGATCCAAGCTGCCACTATTCCACCAGCAATTGGTGCCAAAAGATAAGTATAAGACACAGAACCAATTCCTAGTGCCACAGCAGGATTAATCACACCATTTGAAGCAGTTGATGCCATCATGATACCTATCAGCAATGATGATCCAATTGTTAGTCCTGAAGCATCGTCATCAACTTTGCCATGCACGACACTTGAAACACCAAAGACCAAAACAGCAGCACCCAAAGCCTCAGCAACGGCAATATGTAAACTATTAGCAGCCACAAGTCCTGTTGTTATTCCACCTGTTAGCCATGCTCCTAAATACATTGCCAAAACAGCACCTATTAGTTGAAAACCTACATAAAGCACAGCATCTTTCACCTTAATTTCCCGAACAGTTGCCAAGGCAATTGTCACCGCAGGATTAAGGTGTGCACCACTGATCATTCCTACAGTATAGACTGCAGTACCCAAAATTAAACCAGCAACCACTGGAGTTGCCAAAGCAAAACCTGAAGTCAAAGAGAGGTAAACTCCCAGAGTTAGAGCAAAAGCGCCGATAAGCTCAGCCAAATACTTTTGGATTTTCATACAAATGAGGTTAGTATTAAATTATTATCAACTTAACATATTCCTATGTATGAAGTAAATTACTTGGCCGTGGTGCTCTCCTCAGTAGCATCAATGCTAATCGGTATGCTCTGGTATGAAAAACTCTTTAAGGCTGCCTGGCTTAAAGAAATGGGTATTTCTAAGGCAGAAGTTGAAAAGAATAAGAACAAACCAATGGCGAAGCAAATGCTTTCAGCCATGATTTCCTGGATAGTTCTAGCCTACGTCATGGGCTATTTTATTGACCTTGCTGGTACAGCTGGCAATTATGTTGAAAGCCTAAAAGTAGCCGGATTAATCTGGCTTGGATTTATTGCCACAATATCTCTTGGCTCCGTCCTTTGGGAAGGAAAATCAATCAAACTATACGCTATCAACAACTCCTACAACGCAGTTACATTTGCTGCAATTGTTGCAATTTTAACTTACCTTTAAGAAGTCATATACTCCTTAATCAATTTCGCTGCCTTCTGAAGATTTGAAAAAGTCAAATTAGGCAGCGATCCTCGGGCAAAAGCCTTGTATTTGCCTCCCTCCCTTAGATCCTCAGAAAAGAACATATTTGCGGGAATCAAAACCACTCCTTTTTGAGCAAGTCCCAAAAATAAATCATGTGGATCTTCATCCATCCTTGTACATCCTGGAATAGCCTTCAGATCAAAACATGTGTAGTAGAGATTTTTATGGTAGGGAAGTCCAAGGATCTCATAAAAGGTTTCCATATTTACTCGAATTCTTTTTAGATACTCATTGCGGTCATCATCACCAAAGATCATATGTGAAATACCAAGATATTGTGATGGTCCAGGTACAAAAGTCACATGTTGAAATTCTCCATTTATTCCCCCCGGAGCCTTAGCGTAAATCAACATCTGCATCAAATTTTTGGCGCTCCCCAAATTTCCTCCAAGCAATTCCTCAGCAATATATTTTTGGGCCTCCCTAGGAATCACATATTCTCCAAATCTTAATCCTGTAGAACGCTCAATCTTACTGCGTCCTCCAATAAAAATAGTCCTTTTACGGGCATACTTCATAATACTTGCGGTCTTTTCAAAAAAGAAATCACTATAAACCTCATCAGAGACAATCAAAGCGTCTTTCTTTTCGGCAAACTCCCCAATTTTTTCCAAGAATGCCTCATCATTAGCAAAGCCGGTAGGATTGTTAGGATCAATCAAACAGATCATTTTAATATTTTCAGGTGCTCCTGCCAAAATCTCATCAAGATCTCCAATCACCTTTCCAGTCTGGGCATCAATCGGAATATCATAAGTCTTTAATCCACGGTTTTCAATAATTGTGTTGTAAGGGGCATAGACTGGTGAAGCGATCAAAACGTAATCATCCTTTTTCAAAAAACCAATTTTCTCATCATTCAAAACTTCAAAAATTGTGCCTATTCCATGTGAAACACCTTGCATCAAAATTAATTCTGAGTAGTCAACATCAAGCCCCAATTTTTTATTATAATGCTCTGCTACAACTGCCCTTGTTAGTGTTTCCCCTTGAGGATCCACATAGCAACCACCAGAAACTGTAGAGTATTTAAGCATCTCAAAAATCACTTTTTTCTTATCCCATTCTAGGCCTTGTTCACTAGCATATTTCTCAATACGAGTGAGGAAAAAATAAAAATCCTTAGTCAAACTTTCAGCTTTCTTAGGGGCATAGGTATTCGCAGCATGATCTTGAATCCGTTGCCACAAAGTCTCAAAATCCTCTCTATTGTCAGAAACAAAGTGTTCACCAGGATTATTAAAAATCATATCAACCTCCAAAAGAAAGGCATAAAATTCACGTCCACGCACAGAAGGGCTATAGCCATATCCCGGATCTCCACGCGACAAATCCACCACATTGGCCTCACCAACTCTCTCGTCAGCAATATGCCTCAGCACTCTAAAGATTAAAAATGGGTTATCCAGATCCAAATCAAAGCCCCATTTATTTTCTCGCAATTTCATGATTCAACCTTAAATTTTTTAGAACAAAAATGCAAGAAATTTAGGTGCGCTTTCCTAAGCCATTATTAACCGGACTCCCCGTACTAGGACGTAATTTTACTCTCGCAATCTATCTAACCACCAGGCCATTCCATTTTCGCAATCGTAAAATCGCACTCCTCATGCCTCGGGCAAAATTTGACAAGAAAGCCATAAATTGAGACAATGCCATCTACTCAATAACCATCAAGACCATGGTTGAGTCAATTGCACCAGAAGTAACATCCTTCGACGATCTAGCTCTCACAAGAGCCCAGATCATCGAGAAATTACAAGCTCTTTTTGTGGGTGCACAAAATTCAATGCCTTTGCCGATGGAGGTGACACAAGTTTTAACGATGGCAGAAGTTACAGCCCTAGAGGCCGTAGGAGTTGTTCTATCAGGAACTAACACAGAGCATCCTGATGGGGGGCTATATGTTAAAGACCTATTTAGAGATACGCTCCCCGGATTAAGACCCCAAGCTACAAATCCCACAGAGCCAATAGACTCAATTAATGCTTCAGGAATACTTAGAGGAGTCACCGGTTTGATCACAAGACCACCTTCACCGGGAATACCAAATAATATCAAAGGTCTTCAAAAAATACCTGTTACCTCACTCGTTGCGGCCGTTTTAAAAGGAAAAGATGGCACTTGGACAGAATCTACATTATTACCAGACGGTAGTTTTGTTGTTGATGGCTTTGATAATGCTTCATTTCAGTATGGACAGGGCTGCTTCGAAGGGATGGTAGCAGTTGATTTAGAGGTTGAGGCCGATCAAGGAGGGGTTACGATATTTAGAGCAGAAGAAAACGCTATGAGATTTATTAAATCATGTGAAGCAATAAATATACCACCACCAACAGTCCAACAATTTATCAGTGCCGTCACAAAAGCAGTAAAAGCAAATCTAAAATTTGTCCCAGAAAGTGGCAAACTTTACATCCGCCCATTTGCAGTTGGATTACAAGGAGGAGCTGGGGCAAACGCTGCAAATAATTACCTTTTTGCTGTAGAGGTCTTGCCATTTGGTGAATATCTTGCTGCAAGTAGTGGTAATGCAGAAGAGGGCACCCTTGGTGGTATCGATGTTAAGGCCATAAGATTCAATAGACCAGCATCAAGTCGCCACAAACTTTCAGGAGGCTACGCACCTACATTCAAGATGAAAACAGAAGCAAAAAAGGAGGGTTACGGTGGTGTGGTACTAATTGATAGCAAGGGCAGAATTCAAGAATGCGCTACTAGTAATATATTCCTCCTAAAAAGAACTGATGAGAATACTTTTGAAATTACTACACCAGGTACAAACAGCGCTAACATTTTACCGGGGATCACCAGAAAATCTCTGATCGAAATTTTAAAAGATCCAAAGATCCAAGCTAAATTAGGTTCAGAAATTATTATCACCTGTGATGAAGACACTATTGTTGAAGAATCTCAGCTCGATGAAGTCACGGGACTATTTACAACTGGAACAGCAGTTGGCATTACAAATATAAGCTCTCTAAGAAATTTATCTGGTAATGATAGATCTTTCACCGATCTGGAGACTCAAAAGCTAATTAAAAAAATCTCAGATTTACTTATACAACTAAGAAGAGGCAAGGTCGAAGAATATGAAGATTGGGCTTTAAAGGTGGCCTAGCTTTGACACTTTTTACAAAACACAGTCGTCCTCCCAGCCAGTTTGATTTTTTCAAGTACCTCCTTACACTCAACACACTCCGCTCCACCGCGCCCATAGACATTTAAAATTTCCTGGTTGCGCCCGGTAGAGCCATAGGCATCTTGGAAATCTGAAATGCTTGTACCCTTATTAGCAATTCCTTGCTCCAGGGCCTTAATTATTGAACAAAAAAGTTGATCAATTTCTTCGCGCTCCAAACTAGAAATATCACGATCAGGTCTTACTCCAGCATAAAAACAGGCCTCGTCAGCATAAATATTACCGATTCCCGTAACCAAGCTTTGATCTAAAAGCCACTTTTTTAAACTACCTCTCCTTCCTTCAAGTAGCCCAGCAAAAGCATCCGCCGAAAAATCTTTAGAAAAAGGTTCAACTCCTAATCTAGAAATACCGGTCAACTGTTCATAATCATCAAGCGTACTAACCCAGACTCTTCCAAATTTTCTCATATCGCAAAATCGCAAAGAATGGCTATTAAACTCGATTCTAGTTCTCTCAAATCTCAAAACTTCATCATTAAAATCACGTACCAATACGCGGCCACTCATTCTCAGGTGCACAACCATCACAAAGCCGCGCTCCAAAAAGATCACAATAAATTTCCCTCGGCGTTCTACAGCTAAAACAGCCGCCCCCTCAAGATCATCAAAAGAGGCGCCACCCCAAACAACATGTGGCTCATGCTCGGTTGTGATCGTCACAAAACTCGCCCCGACAATTTCGGCACGTAATCCCCGCACAACGGTCTCAACTTCGGGTAATTCTGGCATGATTACATTCCTTCAATGCTGATATCTCCTTTAACTTTGCACTGGCAGGCTAAACGATGACAACCGCCCTCCATACCCATAATCTCCAAAGTCTGTCTCTCCATGTCTTCAGTCTCATTTAAATTTTCCTTTCCCTCTTTTACTTCAACAATGCAGGTACCACAAACACCATCCTCACAACCGTAGGCAATAGGCCAACCATTATCCTTGGTCACGTCCTTCAAGGCAGTGCCTTCATCGACCTCAACCTCTTCATCACTATTTGTAAATTTTACTTTTGGCATAACGAAAACCATTATTGCCAATAAATAATAATCAGTCAACTTAAAGGCCCTCGTCAAACGAAATATTAGGAGTATAATATCTCTAAATCACCTCAAGCTGCCTATGAATAAAATTTTCAACGAACTTAAAAAAAATCACAAACTTCTTAAAAAAAGTGAGCACGCTCTTGAGCGAGAATGCCTAAGAATCAATAGATCCGCAGAAATAAGCAAAACTCCGCATCCAGAAGAAAAGCTTGGTGCTCCTCTAACTAATCCGCATCTATCCACAGATTTTTCAGAGCCTCAACTCGAGCTCATTACGCCAGTATACAAGACCGAAGAGGGCGCTTTGACCTTTCTTAAAAACCTTCACGGATTTATTCAAAAAAATCTGCCAGAAGATGAAACTCTTTGGCCGTTTAGCATGCCAGCCAAGTTGCCTAAAAAAGATAAGGACATTCCAATCGCAAACTATGGAAATTCCAATGAGGCCATCCGACGCACTACATATCGGGAAGGGCTCTCCGATCGTTATGGGCGCAAAATGCAGACTATCTCCGGGATTCACTATAATTTCTCTTTTTCTGAAGAATTTTGGCAGCAGCTCTACAAAACAACTGCACCTAAATCACAGTCATATCAAGATTTTGTCACAGAAAGTTATTTTAGAATGATTCGCAATTATTTGGAAATTAGTTGGCTGGATAGCTACCTTTTTGGCTGCGCACCTGCTACCGATAAAAGCTACTTAGGCTTTATCAAGAGCCCTCTAAAAAAACTTTACAGTCACACTTTCTACGGCCCACATGCCACATCGCTGCGTATGAGTAAGTTTGGCTACTGCTGTAAAAGCCAGGTTGCATTGGATATTTCATTTAATTCCGCCAAAGACTATGTGGCTGGTCTAAGAAAAGCAATTGCCACTCCATCTGGGCGCTTTAGAAAATTGAAGGGGCTAAACAATAACGTTTTACAAATCCCCAACGAATACTATGCCTCAGTTCGACCAAAACAAATTACCAAACCAAACGAAGACCTTCTAACTGCATTAGAGGAGAGGGGAGTTCAATATATTGAGATTCGTTCAGCCGATATAGATTACGCAACACCGATTGGGGTCAGCCGCGACCACTTAGAATTCTTTCATATTGCGATGCTCTACTGTCTTGTCAAAGATAATGATTCTCTTTCAAACAAAAAACATAGAGAGCAAATAATCAATCACGAAAAAGTGGCCCTTTATGGTCGCAAGCCAAAGCTCACACTAAAAAGAGATGGTAAAAAAATTGAGCTCAAACTTTGGGCCATGGAAATTCTCAATGAGATGCAAACATTTGCAGAGCTCCTCGACAAAAACTACAAAGATAATCGTTATCAAAAAAATCTTGAGCAACAATTCGATAAAGTCCAAGATCCAGAGCTAACCCCATCAGCAAAATTAATCAAACACCTCAAAGATAACAAAATAGAGTTTTTAGATTATGGATTTGAAATTTCTAAACAAAATCACGACATCTTTTTAAATCAAAAGCTCCTAAAAACTCACAACAAGCGTTTTGAAAAAACAGCCAAGGAATCTATCTATCAACGAAAATTAGAAGAAGCAAAAACGCTTCAGTTAACGGAGGGCTATGAAGATATGGAAAGATCTACTCAACTGATGATTAAGGCTGCTCTCAAAAGGGGGGTCAAAGTGGATGTTTTAGATCGCAACGCAAATTTCGTTTTGCTCTCCAAAGGCAAACACAAGCAATACGTTGCCAAAGCCACGATGACTGAGATGGACAGCCTAATGTCCTATCTTGTGATGGAAAACAAAATAGTTACCAAAGACCTTTTAAGGCAAGCAAAAATTCCACACCCAAAAGGAAAGGTCTACAACAATTTGCAAGATGCAGTCACCGATTATCCTCACTACCAAGAGCGCAAAATAATTATCAAACCTACTACCTCAAATTACGGAATTAGCATTTTCTTAATTTCTAAAAACAGTCCTCTCCAATATGAAAAAGCGGTCAAAGAGGCTTTAGAATATGACTCATCTATCATTGTCGAAGACTATCTTGAAGGCCAAGAGTACCGCTTCCTGATTATTGGCGACAAAGTGCTAGGTGTTATTAAGCGCATTCCCGCTAATGTTATAGGTGATGGCAAACACAGCATTGATTGGCTTATAAATCATAAAAACCATAATCCTCATTTTCTTAAAACTACCAAAGAATACATTCGCAAAGGGGATATCGAAAAATCTAAACTAAAAGAACAAGGTTTTTCACTTAGAAGCGTGCCTAAAAAAGGGAAGCAAGTCTTCCTCCGAGATAATTCCAATATTTCTACTGGGGGTGATTCTATAGATGTTAGTACGGAAATTCCTGAAGCCTACAAAAAAATAGCCCTTAAAGCTGCCCAGGCTGCCGACGCCAAAATTTGCGGAGCCGACATGATTATTGCAGATCTCAAAGCAGCGCCAACAAAAAACAATCACGGCATTATTGAGCTCAACTTTAACCCCGTGCTCAAAATGCACCAATATCCCACTCACGGTCCTGGCCACAAAGTCGGCGAACCTCTATTGGACTTCTTAGGCTTTTAATGTTAAGGTTGGCGCTAGACTAACCACAATAAACATGGAAGAAGAAGCCAAAAAAGCATTGTACAAAATTTTTGCACAAGACGATGAAATTGAAATTGTTGATGAAAAAGGCGATGGGCGTCATTTTTACATTCAAATAGTCTCAGAAAAATTTAAAAATAAATCCCTTGTAGAGCGCAGCCGCATGGTCTATCGCGCCCTTAACGATCTTCTTAAAAAAGATCACATGCACGCTGTGCGCTTAAAACTTAAAACACCCAAAGAATGCTAACACCAGAACTCAAAAAACGCATTTCAGACCTGATTGCCTCCAAGGAGATCATGCTTTTCATGAAAGGCGACAAATATCTACCTCAGTGCGGATTTTCTGCCCAGGCAGTTGATATTTTAAATTCACTCGAACTCACATACACAACATTCGACATTCTTGAAGACGAAGACGTTAGGCAAGGACTTAAAGAATACTCAGACTGGCCAACTTATCCTCAACTTTATTACAAAGGGGAATTAATCGGAGGCAGCGACATCCTTGTTGAGCTCTACCAAAATGGGGAACTTAAAGACACTCTATGCAGCTAGAAATCACCACAAATCTCACGATCGCCCAGCTATTTGAAATCGCTCCAGACAGCGTTACTATTTTGGATAATGCCTGCCTCAAAGTCACAGGCTGCGACGCTCGTACTGATCGCACTCTTGAGCAATTATTTGATCACCACAAACTTTCTTCTGATCAGCGCCAAAAAATCCTTGCTCATCTAAGCAAACTCAAGCAGATCGAAGACACTCTCCCTCTCCCAACCGCAAAAGACCAAACTGTCAAAGAGTTAACAGAAGGAAATAAAAAATACTATCGTTTAGGAGGTCTTTTATTTACAGAATCCGCCTATAGAAATCTCCATCAGGTAGCTACAGAAAAAGGTTTTCAAATTCGTCTTCAAGCAGGAGGCTGCAGCGGCTTTCAGTACCAATTTGATTTTAAGAAAAAGCCCCAAGATGATGAAAAAGGATTTAAACTCTCAGAAAAACTTTCAATTTTTATTAACGATTTTACTTTTGGCAAAAGCCTTGGTTCAGTCGTAGAATTCAAACTTGGGTTGCACGAAAGTGGCTTAACAATTACCAATCCTAACAAAAAACGAGCTTGTAGCTGCGGCACCTCAATAGCCTTTTAATATGCGCTTAAAAACACCAATAGTAAAAATAGGAAATGTCGAGATGGGCGGCTCAAGGCCAATCGTTATTCAGTCTATGACTAATACAGACACCACCGATGCCAAGGCCACTGCTGAGCAATGTATGAAGTTAGCTGACGCTGGCTCAGAATTGGTGCGCGTTACAGTAAACACCAACCTAGCCGCAGCTCAGATTCCTGAGCTCAAAAGGATTCTTACTGAAAAAGGCTACGGTGATTTACCAATCATTGGTGATTTTCACTTTAACGGCCACACCCTTTTACAAGAGTTTCCAGAAATGGCCAAAGCACTCGACAAGTATCGCATCAATCCCGGCAATATTGGCTATGGCGACAAACACAATTACAACATTGAGACTATCATCAAAATCGCCATCCAAAACGAGAAACCCGTGAGGATTGGCGTCAACTGGGGCTCTCTCGATCAGGATCTTTTAACCGATATGATGGAGCAAAACGCCAAGCTGATTCAGCCAAAATCTGATCGCCAAGTAATAATCGATGCTATGGTCAAAAGTGCTCTCACTTCAGCCGAATTAGCAGAAAAAATCGGCCTGCCTCAGAATAAAATCGTTTTAAGCGTCAAGATGTCAGTTGTCCAAGATATGATCGCCGCTTATGAGCAACTGGTCGCTGAAATGCAAAGCAACAAACATTTATATGCTATCCACCTCGGCCTCACCGAAGCCGGCGGCGGGCTACAAGGGCTTGTCTCTTCTTCAGCGGCTCTCTCAGTGCTTTTACAGCAGGGAATCGGAGACACAATCCGTATTTCTTTAACACCAGAACCAGGCCAGCCTCGTGCCCAGGAAGTCGACGCCTGTAAAACCCTTTTGCAATCAATGGGCTACCGCCACTTTCGTCCTCAAGTGACATCGTGTCCTGGCTGCGGCCGTACTGGCTCAACATTTTTCCAAACCCTGGCCAAAGAGGTCAACGACCACGTGGACCAAAAAATCCAAGAATGGAAAAGCACTTACCCAGGAGTAGAAGAGTTAAAAATCGCCGTCATGGGCTGCGTCGTCAATGGTCCGGGCGAATCAAAACACGCCAACATCGCCATCTCCCTGCCCGGCAAAATGGAAAAACCAACCGCCCCGGTCTACATCGATGGGCAATACCTAAAAAGTCTCCGGGGCGCCAACATCCTTGCAGAATTCACCGAAATCCTCGAAGAATACATCAAAAATAAATTTCAAAAATGACAACCCAGAGCAATATCAAGAGGATGTACTTCAACAGCATCATTGGTGGGGTGGTCTTCTTTTTACCAATCCTCGCCCTTTATTACCACTCCTATCTCGGTAGCATGGCCAACGTGGCCCTGATCTTTGCAATCGAAGCTGTGGCCATCTCAATTTTTGAAATCCCTACAGGCGCAATCGCTGACCTCTTTGGCCGCAAGCGCACGCTACTAATGGCCAACGCTGCACTAGCCATCGCATTTTTCCTGCTCTACATCGGCTCCACAATGACAGTTTTCGTTTTAGCAGGGATTTTAGCAGCACTTGGCCAAACTCTCTGGAGCGGCAGCGATCAAGCACTGATCTACGACACACTCAAATACGAAAACAAAGAAAAAACTTTCAAAAAAGTAATTGGTAATTATTATGCACTCTGGCCACTGGGCGCTGCAGTTGGTTCTATTATTGGAGGCTATTTGGCCAAAGATTCTTATTCATTCCCAATCTTACTCTCAGTTATTCCTCAGATTATAATCTTTATAAATACTCTATTCATCGTCGAGCCGGACTATCACAAATCTCAAGATTCAGTTGCAAGGCATAGTCTTGAATCCATCAAGATGATCACCAAAAACAAACAGTTATTTCTCTTAATGGTAGCGGGAATGCTCCTCTGGGGCTTTGGCGAATCAATCCATTTACTTACTCCACTATTTTTCGAATTCAAAGAGATTCCAATCATCTATTTTGGTTATATTTATGCTGCTCTATACCTTCTATCCGCAACGGGGCACTACCTTTCTCACTTTATCTCAGAAAAAATTGGTAACAAAACAACCCTCGTATTATTTCTCGCATTATCACCAATTTTCACCCTCTTAGCGACTCAGACCTTTGGAATTGGTTCAATTATTTTCTTTATCCTGCCATCTTTAACCTGGGGGATTAAAGGGCCAGTTAATGATTATCTCATTCAGTCAGAGGCCCCATCTGACAAGCGAGCCACAATTATGTCGGTCTATAGTGTTATGGCCAGATTAGGGATGTTTTTTATCGGCCCATCAATGGGCTACCTCGCAGACTACTACGATATCAATACATCTTACGCAATTGGGGCACTTTGTCTTTTCACCGTCCCAGCGATCCTTTTATTCATAAAGGATAGGAAATAGACTTTATATGCTAGTGCATACATGATATAAATTAGTCGTAAATTAACTTTTTTAGCTATGATTCTTTCAGACGCAACTCTAAAATCTATGATCAAAGAGGGGACACTGGTCGTTGAACCTATCGACGAAAAATCTATTCAACCAGCCTCAATCGATTGCCGTCTTGGTAATCACTTTTTGGTCGTTGAAGAAAACCAAATGCACGTAATAACTCTTGGAGACGAGATCAAATACCGTGAAATTGTTAGCGATAGCATTATTATTCCACCTCACTCTTTCTTACTGGCGACTACTCAAGAATACGTTGAGCTCCCTGATGATCTAACATCATTTGTTGAAGGTCGCAGCTCTATTGGCCGCATCGGATTATTCATTCAAAATGCTGGTTGGGTTGATCCAGGATTCAAAGGGAGAATCACTCTCGAGCTTTACAACGCCAGCTCACTACCTATCAAACTTGAAGCCGGAAAACGTATCTGCCAATTAGTATTCTGTAAAATGGACCGTAAAGCAGAGGTGCCATATGCTGGTAAATATCAGGGACAAAAAAGTACAGTTGGGAGCCGTGTCTATCAGGACACAGACCGTGTTCATGTTAGCATCGATGAGGAAGCAAAAATTACTGAAAAAGTATCTTAATTAGCCATGCAACAGTATCTAGATTTAGTTAAAGAAGTTCTTGAGAACGGTACGGAAAAGACCGATCGTACTGGCACTGGAACCACTTCCATTTTTGGAATGCAAAAAAAATACGACCTCCGCGATGGTTTTCCAATGGTCACAACCAAGAGAGTTAGATTTGATGCGATTCTTCGTGAGTTACTTTGGTTTCTCCGCGGTAGCACCAATATCAACGACGAATTAACTCAACACACTCCTATTTGGAATCCTTGGGCTGATGAAAACGGTGAGCTTGGTCCTATTTATGGCTATCAATGGCGCAAATGGGAAAAATTTGAAAAACAACCAGACGGCACTTACAAAAAAACTCATATCGATCAGATTCAAAATGCCATCGACATGATCAAAAACACCCCGGACTCACGCCGTATTATCGTCAACGCCTGGAATGTCGCCGATGTTGATAGAATGGCTCTACCGCCTTGTCACACATTCTTTCAATTCTACGTCGTTAATGGTCGCCTTGATCTACAGCTTTATCAGCGCTCAGCAGACATCGCCTTAGGCGTTCCATACAATATTGCCAGCTATGCAACACTTCTTATGATGGTTGCTCAGGAATGTGATTTACAACCAGGCATTTTTGTCCATACGATAGGGGACGCTCACATTTATTTAAACCACATCGAGGGACTCACAGAACAATTACAGAGAACACCCAAGCAATTACCGCAACTCAAAATTGCCCAAAAACCATTTTGGGATCTTGAATTCGAAGACTTTGAACTGGTAGGATATGAACACGATAAAACTATTAAATTCCCAATCGCAGTATGATAGATAAACCAGTTTTTACAATAGTGGCAGCCGATAAAAAAAATGGCATCGGCAAGGATGGTCAACTCCCATGGAAGCTCAAGAAAGACATGGAGTTCTTTAAATACACCACCATGGAGGCCAATGACTTTGAGAAAAAAAATATGGTCGTGATGGGGCGCAAGACCTGGGAGTCTATTCCAGAAAAATATCGTCCATTAGAGGATCGCGTAAATGTTATTCTTACCCATAACAGAGACTACAAAGCAGAGGGTGCAACCGTCGTTTACTCTCTCGGTGAGGCCCTTAAAAAAGCAGAATTAGACGAAGGCATTGATATGGTTTTTATCATCGGTGGCGCTGAACTTTTCAAACTCTCATTGCCAATTTCCGACGGGCTCTACCTTACACGCATTGATAAAGAATACGACTGCGATACTTTCTTTCCGGATTTCGCAGAGGACTACGCCAAAACTCCAGAAAATCTCGGTAGCGAAGAAGAGGATGGTGTTAAGTACACCTTCTATCTCTACAACCGTGACAAAACCATGGACCTCTAGTCCATCTCTCCCAGATCAGCCAAAACATCAGCCACATGCGTTGCTGGTTTAACTTTTTCATAATGCTTCACGATCACCCCATCTTCATCGATCAAAAATGATTCCCTAGAAATTCCCATATACTTCCTTCCATACATTGATTTTTCAACCCAGACACCATAACTATTAACGACCTCTTTATCCACATCTGCCAGGAGGTCAAAATTAAGATCGTGAGCATCAACAAATTTACGATGAGATTTAACGTCATCACAACTTATTCCAAAAACTTTCACTCCAAACTTTTCTAAATCCCCAATATTATCCCTAAAGCATTGAGCTTCAACTGTACAGCCTGAAGTCATATCTTTAGGATAAAAGTACAAAAGCACTTTTTTGCCGCGATAGTCATTCAGCTTATGAGCCTTTCCATCTTGGTCCTCCAAACTGAAATCCGGAGCTGTTTTATTTACAAATTTTGCACTCATCCTTAAGTTGGTTATTCAAAATATAAATACTAATGCCCAAAAGCAAAATGCTCACGACTTTAAACCAAATTTCGTAGGTACTAAAAAGTGGTAAAAGTGAAAGTCCAAAAATTGAGATAATCGGTAAAGTACAAAGCGGACAAAACACAGTCATCATTCCCAAAAATATTCCTACTCCCGAAGCGGATGAAGCCAAAATCTTACTCTGCCTCATCTTATATGCTGCTATCAATCCCGAAACCGCTATTCCCGTCATGATGCTTAATATAACACTAAAAATAACATTTGTTGTAGTCAAGCCAGCCCCCACGACGCACATTAGATCACGTACACCAATTAAAGTAGACATGATATAATAATTGACATCAAAAACCAACATCGCCACTCCCAAGGTAATCAAGAGATATACTGGCTTCCTTAGATTTCTGAAAATCATATTATTCAGTGGCTAGATATGCCTCGATAATTTGTTCAAAGGCAGCGTACTCCTGAGCTCCCGAAACAGCCTGCTTATTAACTATAAAACCAGGAGTTCCATTAACACCGACACTTCGCCCATCGGCCATATCAGCATAGATTTCCTCCCTATAACGTCCCTCGTCAAAACACTTTCCAAATTTTGAAACATCAGCCCCTGCTTGAGTGGCAAAACCAACAAATAAATCCTTAGTAGGGTTATTTAAAGCAATTTGATTCGCAAAAATTATGTCATGCATTTTGAAATATCCTTCATCTCCAGTCTGCTCTCTAACGCATTCTGCCGCCAAGGCCGCTGGATAAGCACCATCATGACCATCAATAGGGAAGTCTCTATAAACAAATTTTACTTTTCCAGTATCAATATAATTTTTCTTTATTAATGGCAAAGTATTAGTCACAAAAGATTCACAGTAAGGACATTGATAGTCAGAAAATTCCACAATAGTTACTGGTGCATTTGGATCACCTAAAACAGCATCGTCATCCATTAAAGAAGCCGCATCAATATCAATCACAGCGGGCGCATTAGCCTGCTCGTAATCTTCTTGCATACTGGCAACATAATCTTCAATGCCAGAGGCAATTTTATCAGACAGATCACCTGAGCCACCAAGTTGCAGCGCAAAAAACACTAAAGAGCCACTGATGGCAACAGCAGAAAATATAATTGCAGCGATTAAGGCGCTATTGGGATTTTTTTTCTTCTTTGGAGGCATAGAAATGAGATTATTAAGTACTAAAACACTATATATATATTTCCCTTTTAATGCAATTTACTGTATAATAATATGATATACATAAGACAAAAACATGGAGTTTATCACATTTTTCGAAACAATAGTGCAGTACATGGTCTTCCTTTTTGAAGCCTTTGGTGTGCTGGTAATTATCTGGGGAGGCTTTCTCTCAATTTATTACTATATCATTGAAGAATTAAAACAATCTCCATTAGATAAAATCGAGAAAGTTCGCTTTATCCTTGGCACAAAAATGTTGATTGGTTTGGAGTTTTTCCTAGCCGGGGATGTCCTTGGTACAGTTGTTCAACCAACTTGGAATTCAATCGGCCTACTTGGCGCCCTTGTAGTAATTAGAACAGTTTTAAGTTACTACCTAGAACGTGAGGTCCACCAAAAAAAGCACTTTTCAGGGAAAGCCTCAAACTAAAATTTTCATTATAGAATTAGGATCTTGTGGAGCAGCATTGGCAGTTTACAGTGTTTTGAGGCGTCGCTATAAATAGGACTAACCTCCAATTACTGCTTACTACTTCACAAGATCGGGTTCTCAGGCTAGCGGCCTAAGCGTTTGGGCGAGCGCTTCTTGCGCTTTGCCTTCGCCACTCCACCACCGCGAATGGCGGCAGTGAGGGTCTCGGTGGACCCTACGGGGACGATAGCCCCAGTGAGGGGACAGCGCATATGCGTGCGCTGTCCGTGGTCGAGAACCTGAGAACTAGCAACGTGGGCCACGTGGGCCTCCTTTCTTGCAAAATATGCTGCTCCACATTGTGGAGAATCCGAGTGACACCGTGCCACCCGCCTTCAAGAAGGGAGCAGCACGGACAACTTGGATGCCCATAATATAAACTATTTTTGACAATATGTCAAGCCCTCTGTCAAGCTATGCTAAATAGGTCTGCGCAATATTATAGTGATTTTGTCACGATTTTTCCCGGGAAAGGATTTTTGGGTGAGGTGGTGCGGTTGGGGGCGTGTTGGAGTTGTCGCTTTTTCTTTTGCCCGGTTTCTCGGCTCGATTGCCGTTGCCCCGGCTCGATTGCCGTTGCCCCCTGCCCGCCGCTCTGCTTCTGCCGCGAATTTTTGACTTGACGATTTTTGTTGGTTTTGTGGAAGGCGCGAGGTTGCGAGTGGGCGAGTTTTTGGGTGGATTTTGAATTTTTTGGTGCGGTCAGTGGGGTTTGGGCGCGTCAGATGGTTTAGGTGAGTGTACACTCACTACTTTTGGCGTGGGGAGAAAGAGAGGGCTATAAAAATGTGTTGAAATGGCTTTTAGCTGCGGTTTACGGCTTGTTTTGGCGACCGATTTTTGCTAGTATTTTAGTAATAAATAACCCCATAAAATTATGACAAATAAGGAAATCCACAAAATGTTTTTACAAATTGGCCGAGACCGTAACGGCCTGACAAATAAATTAAAGGCAATGTTGCCGGAAATTAATCGCCGCAAAATTTACCGCGAACATAACTGTGATTCCATTTACGAATATGCCGGCAAATTTGGCGGCTTGTCCCGAGCCGTAGTGGAAAGTGTTTTGAAATTGGAGAAAAAATTGGAAGCCATGCCAGAGCTTTTTGGATTGGTGGAGACCGAAGGGAGTGCCAAAGTGGCTCTAATCGCCAATCTCGCCACACCCGAAAATGCCCCTCAGTTAGCCGATAAAGTCAAAAATATGAGCAAACGCGCAGTCACAGAAATGGCTAAAGAAATGCGCGGTCGCAAAAACGGCGAAGAAAGCATCAGCGAAAAATCCCCCTGCCAAGCCTCACAAAAAATCACCATTTACCTAGATGAGGAGATGCAATTTTTGTTTCTCAAACTTAAGCAAAAACTCAAGATCAGCTCAAACAAGCGCACCATGAAAGAGATTCTCCAAAAGATGATTAAACAAGAATTTCCCAAAATTAGCGAGGATTTTCCCGGGCCTGCCTGTCCGGTAGGCAGGAAAAAATCAGCTAAAATCCCTTCTGTTAGCGAGAAATCGCCTGAAATTTTCACCGCGACCAAAAAAGCAACACTCGCCCAAAAATCCCGTACGGGCGAAACGATTACAGCCACCAAAACCATCACTTCCACCTCAAACAACGATCCAATCAAAAACATCCGAAGCCGTCCAATTTCCGCCCAAGAAAAACGTCAATCTCTCCAAGCGCACAACTACCGCTGCGGTTATCCTGGCTGCAACAAGCCGCATAGCGACTTTCACCACGTCCAACCATTCTCCCGCACATTTTCCCACCAAAATATCGTCCCACTCTGCAAAGAGCACCACGAATTTATGCACAATGGCCTGGTCACCGAAAAGTGGAATTTTAATCTCGATGGCAAAATCGGATTTGAAGATGCGATTTATAGAGAGAAGCGGCGGGGGTGAGTAGGGATATTCACGTTCGAGTAGGAAATATAGATAATTGAGAAGGAGTGGAAAATGCCCCTACTATTGACTAAAATAGCGCTTTGTTGTATAATTAATTATGAAAATAAAAATAAATAACCCCCTTTCTTATGATTAAGAAATTTTCTCGGCTCCATGTTCTTGGTGCGGTTGCGGTTTTAGGAGCAACAGTTTCTCTAGCTGTTTTTTTGTCGCCGGCATTTTTAAGAGCGTCATTGGTGGCTGATGGTGGGCAATGTTATCAGCATACGAGTGGTGATTATCTTTATGATACAAATTTGTCAGATATGTCAGGCTGGTCCGTGACGGATTCTACTAATTGTTCCAATATGGGAAAGGGTGATATTAAACAAAATGGTGCAGTGATAGTTTGGGGTAAATGGAGTCGTACGGCTTATGGCGGTACTGATTCTAGTGGTTCTGGTGGTTCTTCAACAACTTCTGGTACAAATAGTACTGCGGCTACTAGTTATACTTGTTATCAAGATTCTAATACTGGTGATATTACTGTTTTGAGTGGGCCTGCTGCTACAAATTCTTGGTTTGAAATTCCATTTAATAAATGTGATGGTTTGCAGCCTGGTGAAACTAAAAATGATGGAACCTATACTCCAGCAAATAATTCTACGGGTACGTCTACAACTACTAGTGGAAATTCAAATTGGGTAAATCATACTTGGTATTTTTCTGATGGTACTTCTCAAGATTCATTTATCCTTAGTCGTACTGACTCAGAGTATCTTAATTATATTTCTGGGATGGATAAGGCTTGTAAGTCTAGCGCCTCTGTTGGGTATAATAGTCCAGATGGATGGATGCCTGATGCGGGAAATGATTCTAATTGGAAAAACTTTGGTATTCCAAATTGTAAGGGGACAGCAGCTACGACTGTTACTAATAATACTGCTACTAATAATACTGCTACTAATAATACTGCTACTAATAATAATAGTTCGACTAATGTTCAAAATACAACAAATAGTTGGGTTCAGCATTTTTGGAAATTTGCAGATTCTAAAAAAATGGAGTCATCTATCTTAAATAGAACTGATGCTGATTATCTGGCTTATATTTCTAAGGTAGATCAAGCTTGTTCTTTAGTTAAAAGTAATGAATTTAGCTGGATGCCTGATGCGGGAAATGATTCTAATTGGAAAAATTTTGGTATTCCAAATTGTCTAGAAAAAGCGGGGATAGCTGGTATTAATTCTGCATCAACTGATAAGGATGACCATAAGTATGATAGTGATAAAAAAGATGAAAATCAGAATCGTGATCGTGAGCTTAAGGATATGAAGCATGAAATTAAACGTGCTGAGAAGGATTTGAAAAATATTAAACGTGAATGTAAAAAGAATAGCTGTGTTGGAGTTGATAAAACTTTGTCAGTATTAGAGGGGATTCATGCTCAAATGGTAAAGGCTCATGCTGATAAAGAGTTTGTAGAATTTTGGGATTTGATCCAGGACTTTAATTTTGCGCAGCAGGATTTCTGGGATGGATTTCAGGATGTTCAGCAAGCGGATGATCTTAAGAGATGGGTTCGTGATGTTGAGCGTGAGATTAAGGATAGGACTCGTTGGATTAAGGATTTAAAACGTCAAAAGAGTGATGTTTCAGGTATGGAAAAGATTTTGCTTAAGATGAATAAGCTTTTAGATGATGCTCAAGCTGCAATGGCTGATGGTGATTTTGATGATGCTCGTGATATTTTTGAGTTTGATTTTACTGATCTGCGTTATGAATTTGAAGATGTTGGTCATGAAGCTGAAAAAGAGCGTGAAGGGAAGTTTTTTAAAGAGGATATGAAGCGTACCTTGGATCAAATTGAGGGTGCTGCAAAAATGTTAGAAAAACTTTTGGCTAGTGGTAAGATAAAGGCTACTGATGCGAGTGCTTGTCGTGAGCATATTGTAAAGGGTAAGACTCTTGCTAAGGCCGTGTTAGAGGCTCTTGAAGATGATGATTTTGAAGATGCTGATGAGTTGAGATTTGACCTGCAAGATGTAGGTGATGAGGCTATGCGTGTTTGTCCTGGTTTAGATGTTTATCGTCCTGATTTTGATAGTTTTAATGATGTTTATCTTGATGATAATAATCAGAAAATGTCTAAGGATGTTTTGGAAAAACTTAGTAATGATATTGTGAATAAGGTAATGAATCGAATTCAAAGTAACCCAGCAATCTTTAATGATTTGATTGAGAATGGTGGTTCGAAATTCTCTAGTCAGATTTCTCAGATGCTTGAGAATACCTCATATATTAAAGATGACACAAAGCATGGAGAACTAATGAGTCGAAAGGCTACTCTATTGGCTCAGGTTCAAGAAATGGAAGAACTTACAGCTAAATTGCAATCTCTAAAACAAATTGCTATTGCAGAGGTTAATGAGATTGAAGCTGTGAAACAGCAAATTGCTAACTATAACTTTGCTGGTACTGCCGGTGCTGAGATTGAGGCTGATGTTGAGGATTTCCTTGCTGATCTTGAATTTGGTGACCTAACTAAATCTGAGATTGCTGAAAAAGTAAGACAGCTTAAAGGCCAGGCTACTCAGGCGATTGAGGATGCACGTAAAGAGAAATTTGCCAGTAATTTGATTCCATTCTTGGATGCTGATGACAGTGATTGGTTTACTAAATATGCTGCATTTACCAAGAATGAAGGATGGGTTAAGGGTACTGGAGAATCTAATTTTTCAAGTGTTAACCCTGGAGCTGAAACTAATGTTGCTGAAGCGGTAACAATGCTTGGTAGGGTTGTAGGAATTGATTCCTCTGCTGTACCTACTTCAAGTCTAGCTTCTAAGCTTCCACAATGGGCTCATCCTGGTTTAGCTGCTTTGGAGAAGGTTGGAGCGAATCCATCTACGGTATTTGGTAATAAGTCTGGTGATGATGTTGTGACTCGTGCTGAAGTTGCTGTGCTTGTCCAACGTGTATTTGCTTTATCGGCTGGAGATGCTTCCGGATTCAATGATCTTTCTGGAGTTTCTACAACAGAATTATCATCAATCGGATCTGTTAACAAAGCTGGAATCATGACTGGTGAAGGTGGTACAACTAGTTTTAATCCTCGTGGAGCACTTAATAGAGCTGCTTTGATGAAGATTTTGACTAAAGCTGCTGAATTGACTAGTGCTAAGTAAAAAAAGTTTATTTAAGAAGAGGCCCCGAGCAGTTATGCTTGGGGCCTCTTTAGCTTTTATTTTACCGTGACAGATTTTGCCAGGTTTCGTGGCATGTCTGGATTGTTTTTGCGTAAAACGGCTAGCTGATAAGCCAGAATTTGAATTGGAATAATGTTGACGATAGGGGAGGCGTTGCCAGCATCTGGGACGCGAATCCAGAAGTCAAAAACTTCGTGGTTTTCTGGAGAAACACCGATTATGTATCCGCCACGAGCTTTTATCTCAGTGGCGTTAGAGATTATTTCGTTTTTACAATGATCATTAGCTACGATTGCAATAACTGGTGTATTTTCGGAAATTAAGGCGATTGGGCCGTGCTTTAGCTCGCCTCCGGCGAAGCCTTCGGCGTGAATATATGAAACTTCTTGGAGTTTGATGGCGGCTTCGAGGGCGATTGGATAATTCATACCTCGGCCGATGATATACATTGATTCGACGTCTTTGATTGTTTCAGCAATTTTCATAATGTGCTCCTCGTAACGGGGATTGAGCATGTCATTTATTTTGGCTGCAGTCTCAATTAGGAGCAGTTTTCCTTTATCGATTCCACCGTCACAGGCATATGCGAGTAAAGTAAGAATCGCTAGTTGTGATGTTGTGGCTTTTGTGGAGGCTACGGCCTTTTCTGGGCCGGCTTTGATTGGCACGACTATGTCTGAAATGCGGGCCATGGTTGAGCTTTCGACATTGACGATTGAGGCTATTTTTACCTTTTTTTCCTGGGCTACCTCGATGGCTTCAAGTGTATCTGCAGTTTCGCCTGATTGGGAAATAGCAATCAGTAGCGTCTTTTTGTTGATGAAGTTTCTAGCGTTGTGAAATTCAGATCCAAAGCAAAAGTTAATGTGTTTTTTGGCGATTTCGGCGAAGAGGTATTCGCCAACCATCCCAACTTTGCCGGCTGTTCCGCAACCAATAAAGTAGGTACCTTTTGCTCTTTCGATAGCTCTAGCCAGCTTTTTAATAGTTTGGGGGTCCTGATTTGCTGCACGCTGAAGAGTGTCTTTTTGTTCCATGATTTCCTTGATCATGAAGTGGGGAAAATCTCCTTTTTCAGCACTTTCCATGTCCCACTCTATTTCGATGATTCTTTTTTTGATTTTTTGCTCTTTTTCGTTGTCGTAAAACTCTATTTTTGCCCCTTCGATTGTCACAATTTGGTGATCGTCGAGGTAGATAACTTTGTTGGTATATGGCAGAAATGCTGGGATATCTGAGGCAATGAAGTATTCGCCTTCGGTTTTCCCGACGCCAATAATTAGTGGTGAGCCTTTACGTGCTGCGATGAGCTTATTTTCTTTGTGTTTGATTACTACTATGGCGTAGCGCCCCTCGATCTCTTTAATGGCCATTTTTACACTGTCTTCGAAGCTGTGGGTTTTGGAGTGCTCTTCTATTAAGTGAGCAATTACCTCGGTGTCTGTCTGTGATTTAAATTCGTGACCTTTCTTTATGAGGTATTTTTTGATTTCGAGGTAGTTTTCAAAAATACCATTATGAACAAGGACTATCTCTTTATCTTCGCTGAAGTGGGGATGGGCGTTGACTTTGTTTACGCCTCCGTGTGTGGCCCAGCGGGAATGTGAAATCGCGAGTGTGGATTTTTTAAGATTGAGGTCTGCGGCATTAACTTCACCGATTTTGCCGACTTCTTTATGGATTTCGATTTTTTCAGGGGTTTGGTAGGCGATACCCCATGAGTCGTAACCTCTGTATTCAAGGCGCTTTAGGCCTTCTATTACTGTTTTGGCTGCGTTTTTTTGTTGGCCACTATAGGCAAATATTCCGCACATTTTTTTTAGGGTTTGAAAGTAGTTTTAAGCCGTGTAATTTTAGTGGAAAACTCTGTGAAAGTAGAGGAGGTGGGGTTGACTATTAGATCTTAGGGTTGTATAGTTGTATCTAGGTATTAATATAAATAAATATGAGTAATTCTAAACTTGATGTTGGTGATAATAGTGAAGCCTTAGGTGAATTTGAAATTGCCCAAATTGCTGAATTTACTAAGACGCGTTATTGTAAGGTTGGTGGGGAATGGTATTCTGCTGCTTCTGAGTCTTTTGGTGGTATGATTTCTGTTACTTTTGTTGATCTTAGGACTGGAGAGCAATTTTTTGTTATGCTTGATGAAGATAATCTTCTTGTAGGTGATGCTCGTCCATCTATGGATGGGGTTAAGGCATTTTTAAATTTGAGCCTTGAAGAAGGGGCTAATATTCCTCCAAATTTGCGTTAACTACTTCCTAATCTTTGTAAGGTTTTTATTGCCTCTTTTTGTGACTAAGATCATGTCTTCGATGCGGACGCCGAATTTGCCGTTGAGGTAGATGCCTGGCTCTACGGTGATTATTGAATTAGCTTTGAGTTTTTTCTTGAATCTGTATGAGAGCGCTGGGGTTTCGTGAATATCTAGACCTACGCCGTGACCTCCTGAGTGACTGTATTGCTCTCCATATCCCGCTTTGGCTATGGTCTCTCGTGATAGGGCATCGGCTTTTGCTCCTGTCATGCCTTCTTTGATGTGCTTGATGGCATTTTTTTGAGCTTTTAGTACTAGGTTGTAAATCTTTTTTTGTTCTTCAGTTGGCTTTGGTGGTAGTAGGGTGCGCGTCATGTCTGAGCAATATCCCTGGTATTTCATGCCCATGTCTATTAGGACTAAATCGTTTCTTTTAAGTTTTGTTTTACCTGGGTGGTGATGGGGGAGAGCGCTGTGTTTGCCAAAGGCTATTATTGGATCGAATGAGACATCTTCGGCCCCAAATTTGTGGCCCAACTGTTTGATTTTCCAGGCTAATTCGGCTTCTGTTGGGGATTTTTTAAAGGGGTTTCTGCTTTTTTGGTATTCTTGTACAATTTTTTTGATCAACTTAAAGACCTTTTCATTAATCTCTTGGCTTTTTTTGATTAACTTAATCTCTGATTTTGTTTTAACTTCACGGATTTCTTCGAGTTTGCCTGAAATGTTTACAAAGGTTGTTTTTTTGAAGATCTTTTTGTAGCGCTTTAATTGGGTAATTGTTGTGTGGTCTTCTTCTATTCCTAAAGTGGTTATTTTGTGTTTTTTGAGCACTTCTTGCCAATCTTTTTTGAGTTCAACGATTTTAATGCCTTTTTTGACGATGGATTTGGCGCTCTCTGTGTAGCGTGAATCTGTAAAAAGATAGGTTTGAGTTTTAGTAATTATCACAAACCCACTAGAACCTGTGAAATTCGTGAGATAGCGGATGTTTGATTTGTCGGTAATTAGCTTGGCTTGAGGTTTTTTAGTGGCCATTTTAGTTATTTTTGAGGAAGTAAGTGATGATTTCTTCGGCTTTGATGAGGTCTTTTGGCAGCTCTTTAAGCTGGTTGCTGATGTCATTTCTTTGATAGCCGAGGCGGGTTAGGGCTTCGATTGCGTCATGGTGGCGTTGATCTAGTGTTTGACTGAGTGAAACACCTTCGCTACCATCGAATTCTATCTTGTCCATGAGCTCCATAATCAGCCTTTTAGAAGTCTTTTTACCAATACCTGGTATTTTACAGATAAAAGCTTCGTCTTCGCTTATAATGGCGGTTTTGACCTGTTCTTGTGGTGTGTTAAGGATCTCAAGGGCCACTTTTGGTCCGATGCCATTTACTGAAATTAATTTAGTGAAAAATTCTAAATCTAGGTATGTATTAAAGCCATAAAGGTCGGAGGCGTCTTCTTTGATATTGTGATATAAGAAAAATTCAGCATCTGCTCCTTCCGCAAGGGTGATTATCAGTTGTTTGCTGAGGTGGACGAAATAACCGATTTGACCGGTTAAAAGGATTATTCCTTTGTCTGCCTTTTTGAGAACTTTTCCTTGAAGGAATGCTAGCATTTTTGAGTTTTAAACGTTGTGAGGAAATCTTTTTTAAAGCTTTGGAAGGTGTCTTGTTCGATGCTTTTTCGGATTTCTGTCATCAAGTTTAACAAAAAGTGGAGATTGTGGATAGAGATTAGTCGCAGGGCCAGGATTTCCTTTTCGATAAAGAGGTGTCGCAAATAACTACGTGAATACCGCTTGCAGCACTGACATTGGCATCCTGCTTGCAGTGGTTTTTCATCTAATTTAAATTGTTCTTTACGAATGGCAAAACGGCCAGATTCTGTCCAAAAGCAGCCGTGGCGAGCGATTCTAGTGGGGTGAACACAATCAAACATGTCTACTCCGCGATCTATTGCCTCAAGGAGGTCTTCTGGTGTGCCAACTCCCATTAGGTAGCGGGGTTTTTGTTCTGAGAGATGGGGGATTACGGCTTCAATCATAGCGCTCATGTCTTCTTTGCTTTCGCCTACTGAAAGGCCGCCAATGGCGTTGCCCGGGAGGTCTAGGTCGTTAACGAATTTGGCTGATTCTTGGCGTAGGTCTGCGAATAGTCCTCCTTGGACGATGCCAAATAGAGCTTGGTCGTGGGTTTGGGTTTTGAGTAGTTTTTTGTGCTCGATGTCGCAACGAGTGAGCCAGTTGTGGGTGCGCTGCATAGCCTGTTTGAAATATTGTTTTGTGCTATCTGCTGGGGCGCATTCGTCAAAGGCCATAATAATGTCTGCACCTAAATCGTGTTGAATCTGGATCGCTTTTTCAGGAGTGAAATAGTGTTTTGAGCCATCAAGATGTGATTTAAATGTTACACCATTTTCATCTATTTTTACGCTTGTTTTGATAGTTTTTTCCTCTTTGAAATCTTTTTCTTGAGCGAGAGAGAATACTTGAAACCCCCCAGAATCTGTCAGCATTGGGCCATTCCACTGCATCCATTTGTGGAGGCCTCCCATTTCTTTGATTAATTTTTCGCCTGGACGAAGGTAGAGATGGTAGGTGTTGGCTAGGATTATTTCAGCATCTAGGGTTTCGAGGTCTTCCTGAGATAATGTTTTTACAGTTGCTTTTGTGCCTACAGGCATAAAGACCGGAGTTTTTATCTCTCCGTGAGGTGTTTTTAACGTGCCAGTGCGGGCTTTGCTTTTGGCTGCTGTGTGATGTACTTGGAATTCAAACATGCGCAAAACTTAGCATATCTTTGAGGATTTGGGTAGATTTAAGCTATGGCTTCGTGGATATAATTTAGGGGGCGTCTGGCCTGGTCTTTTAGCCATTTGAATGCTCCTGTGACTTTTGATAAACCTCTACTTGCTAGGTTTGTAGGAATAGTCCATATTTTGCCGATTCCAGTTTTTTCGACACTTTGATTTGTTTGATGAAGACTTTTGTCTATGGAGCGATCTGCTATCTGGTGTGGATATTCTATGAATGTTTCTGTAAAGGCTGTAATAGTGGTTTGTGCAAGTGATGTTGCCATTCTGGCTGCACTTTTGAACCATCTTTTTGGATCAGTAAAAATACGCCATAGGTGTGAAGTCTCATAGGTTGCATAGGCTCCTTCTATGGCATGTTCGATTGCTGGTAGTTCTGTACGGATAGCTCCAACACCAATGCCATCTACTGCGTGACCTACACTTGTAGCAACGTTTTTTACTGCGCCTTTGTCTTCTAATTGGTCTGATACTTCAAAACGAAGAAATTTATGTAATTTTGTGCGTGTGGTTTGGCCTATTTCAACTATTTTGGCATCAGCTTGTTCTTTTAGACTTAATAGCCAGTGGAACAGTGTTTGTCCTTCTGGTGCTTTTGCTGCAGCCGGTGCTGCTTGAGGTTTGGGTGCAGCTGGTTTTGGTGCTTCTGGTTGTGCTTGAGGTGTTTCGGCCATTTTAGTACTTTATAGAGTACTACTTTTTACCATTTTGTAAGCAGCTTGTCAACTAAAGTAATGGCGGCCATGCTTTCCGCAACCGGAATGATTCTTGGAGCTAAGCAGCAATCATGGCGTCCCAGGGTTTTTATTTTTGTATTTTTGCCATTTTTAGTGATGGTTTGGAGCTCTTTGCTAATTGATGGAACTGGTTTTACCGCTAATTTTATGGTGATATCGGCTCCTGTGGAAATTCCTCCTAAGATGCCACCGCTGTGATTATTTAGGAATTGAGTTTTGCCATTTTTACTGTGCATTTGGTCATTGTTTTCGCTGCCCTTGAGGTTGGCCACATCGAAGCCTGATCCAATTTCTACTCCTTTGATGGCCCCAATTGACATCATTGCTTTGGCTAGGTCCGCATCAAGTTTGTCGAAAACGGGATTTCCAAGTCCTGCTTTTGGGTTTTTGATTACGACCTCAATAATTGCGCCCACTGAATCTCCTTCTTGAAAACGCATTTTTTCGATGTGTTCTTGCATCTTTTTGGCAACGGTTTTGTCGGCGCAGCGTAATTCATTATTTTCGATGAATGATTTTGTGAATGTTTTGGCCTTAATGTTGGCGATTTGGATTGTGTGACCGTATATTTCGGTTTTGTAATTTTCTTTGAGGTATTTTTTGGCTATTGCCCCAGCGATTACTCGGCCTAAAGTTTCTCTGCCCGATGAGCGTCCACCACCACGATAATCGCGGAATCCGTATTTGAGGTCATAAGTAAGGTCCGCATGGCCTGGACGGTAGGTGTCTTTGATTTTTGAATAATCTTTTGATCTGGCATCTTCATTTCTGACTATGATGGATATTGGAGTTCCTGTAGTTTTTCCTTCAAATACTCCGGATAAAATTTCTACTTGGTCTTTTTCTCTGCGGGTTGTGCTGATTTTGGAAAATTCCGCAGGCCTTCTGCGATTTACTTCCTTTTGAATATCGGCTTCGCTTATTTTGAGTCCTGGTGGGCAACCATCAATGACTGCTCCGATGGCTTTGCCATGAGATTCTCCCCAGGTTGTGACTTTGAAGGTTGTTCCGAAAGTGTTACCAGGCATTATTTTTAGGTTAGTTTAATTTAATATACTAAAAAGGCCCGTTTTTGTAAAAGGGCCTTTTGTGTTTTGAGTTGTTATTCTGCGCTTTCTTCCTTTTTATCTTCTACTTTTGGTTCCTCCTCTTCAGCAGGAGCTTCTTCCTCTTTCTCTTCTTCATTTTTTACTTCTTCTTCAGCAGGAGCTTCTTCTACTTTCTCTTCTTCTTTTTTTACTTCTTCTTTAGCAGGAGCTTCTTCTACTACTGGAGTTTCCTCAGTTTCTTCTTCATCGTCATCACCGGCTTCAGCTTTGGCTTGTTGATCCTTGATTGCCTGAGCTTTCTTCATCTTGGCCATGAATTTATCAACACGTCCTGAAGTATCAAGAAGTTTTTGTTTACCTGTATAGAATGGGTGAGTGTCTGAACTAACTTCGACTTTGATTACAAAGTAATCTTTACCGTCGATTTTCATCTTCTCATCAGTTTTGATTGTTGATGTTGTAATAAATTGTGCACCACTTGAGGTGTCAACGTATACTACATCATATAATTCTGGGTGTATTCCTTTCTTCATTTTTTTGGCTTATTTACTGCTATTTCTTAGGTTTGTGCGATTTTTCAGCCTCAGCAATATACTTGAAATATATTAGTATTGCAAGAAGAATTACTACTAAACTAATCAGGAGTTGTTTGTATAGTCTTAGGTTTAGGACACTGACTTGAAAGTCTTTGGTGACTGATTGTCCGGAGTCGTCTGTGATGGTTAGTTTTACATCGTGATCTCCTGGAGTTCTAAAGACATGTTCTACGGAATTACCTTCTTTTTTTTCTCCGTCAAACTCCCAAAGATAGCTAACTATCTCACCGTCGTTATCAAGAGAAAGACTAGCATCAAATTGGGTTTTTTCAAGAAGGCCAGCATTTTGAAGTTCTGTTCTTAATTTTATCTCTGGCCCCTGATTAAGTGGAAATTCGTCTTCTTGGTCTAGAATGTTATCGTTGTCATCATCAGTGTCTATATTATTGCCCAGACCATCATTGTCAGTGTCTAATTGTTCTTCAGGATTAAGTGGGAAGTCATCTACATTATCGTTCACTCCGTCATTGTCTGTGTCTGAATTTACAGGATTGAGTCCTTGGTTTTCTTCTTCAGCGTCGCTAATGCCGTCACCGTCATCATCGTCGTCAGCTATGTTTCCAATGCCATCACCATCAGTATCAATCGTTTCATTAGGGTCTAGCGGAAGGTCATCAAAGTCGTCTGGAACATCATCATTGTCATCATCTTTATCTGTATTGTCACCAATGCTGTCTCCATCGGTATCAATGGTTTCGTTTGGATTAAGTGGAAAATCATCCTCATCGTCATTCACGCCATCACCATCGTCGTCGTCATCAGTGTCGTTGGGAATTCCATCGTGGTCTGTGTCTTGAACCACATAGATATTGTCGACGATCCAGTTGTTGGATGGGTCATCAATTGTTGGTTCCCATGGGAAGATTTTGACGGCAATCTTGTGATTACCAAAGCCTGGTGTCCAGTCTACAAAAACGTCATCAGTTTTGTTTCCAAAGATAGAAATGGCTTGATCTCCAGCTATTTGATTATCGTTGTCGTAGTAACGAACAACTCCTAAAAGGTCTTTAGGACTGCTATTGGTTACTGAGGCATAAATTCTAACAGTACGCCCTTCCAGAAAGTTGCTTGTTGAAAAGCGAATACTTTGCTGATTTATGGCCATGTCTCCAGAAAATGCAAGAACGGTTAAGCTACTGCTTATAAACAGACCTAAACTAAGGATTGTGCTTAATAATTTTTTCATTTAAATAAAAATTATTGATTTTGAACTGTTGCTTGCTCGTCTAGTAGTTTCTGTTGATTGTCTTTGGCAGCTTGTTCTGCCATTTCTTCAACTTCTTGGAGGCAGGCAATTAGTGAGATAGATGCAACTTTATCTTTTGGTTTTAATCTCATTAGGTAAACGCCTTGAGTAGCATGGCCTTGGCTTGGAATGTGTTTGGTGTTTAACCTGATTAATTGTCCTGATTTTGAAATCATAATTAGATCGGCATCTGTGTTTTTTTCTAGGATTTTTGCTCCGACTATTTTTCCAGTCTTGGTTGTTAGATTGGCAGTTTTAACTCCCGTTCCACCTCTGTTTTGGTTGCGGTAGCTTTCTACGTTTGTCATTTTTCCTAGTCCATTTTCCATTACTACAAGTAGTTCTGTTGTTTCTTTTTCTTTGATTACATCCATTTCCACTACAGTGTTTCCTTCTTTTAGTTTAATACCTCTAACTCCGATTGACGAACGTCCCATTGAGCGTACGTCTTCTTCGTTAAAGCGGATACATTTTCCATCTTTAGTGATGATGATAATCTCGTTGCCAGGTGAGGCTTGGCGCACCCATTCTAGAGAATCATCTTCGCGTAATTTTATAGCAATCAGTCCAGTTTTTCGAACAGTTTTGAAGTCTTCAACGGATGTTTTTTTGATGGTTCCGTTTGTGGTAGCCATTACTAGGTATTTACCTGTGAAGTTTTCCTCCATGTTGAGGATCGCTGTGATCTGTTCGTCTTTTTGTAGTTGTAATAGATTTACAATTGCTTGTCCCTTAGCCTGGCGTGAAGCAACTGGTATTTCGTAAACAGGTAGTTTAAATACTCTTCCTTTATTGGTGAAGTATAATAGTTCATCGTGGTTTGAGGCGTACATTATTGATTTAATTTCGTCTTCCTCTTTTGTTTTTCCACCTACTACACCTTTACCCCCACGGTTTTGGGCGCGGAATGATGATGGTGGAGTACGCTTGATGTAATTTTCTTTACTGAGCATTACAATCATTTGTTCGTTTGGAATTGTGTCTTTCCTTGAGATTGAATTTAGAGCATGAGGAATGATCTCTGTACGACGTGGATCGTTGTATTTTTCTTTTATTTCTGCTAATTCTTCGTGCATGATCTTAAGAATCTTTTCTGGATCTGCAAGGATTCCTTCTAATTCAGCGATTGTGGCCAATTTTTCTGCTAATTCATCTTCAATTTTTTGTCTTTCAAGGCCCGCTAGTGTTTGAAGTCTCATTTCTAGGATGGCCTTGGCTTGGATCTCTGTTAATTTGTAGTTTTTGATTAATTGCTCGGCAGCGATTTCTTTGGTTTCTGATTTTCTGATTGTGGCAATTACGGCATCAATGTTGTCGATGGCGATTTTAAGACCCTCGAGGATGTGGGCTCTGGCCTTGGCAATTTTGAGGTCATATTCCGTACGTTTGCGGATGACCTCTTTGCGGTGGTTAATAAAGTGTTCAAGTACTTGCTTTAGGTCAAGAAGGTGTGGTTGAATTTCGTCTACCAGTGCGATCATGTTCATATTGAATGATGTCTGGAGTTGAGTGTATTTAAATAATTGATTGAGGATTTTTTTCGGGTAGCAGTCTTTTTTTAGCTCAATCACTACACGGATTCCTTTTTTGTTGGATTCATCACGGATATCGGTGATCCCTTTGACCTTTTTGTCGCGTACTAGGTCGGCAATTTTGCTGACTAGAGTGGATTTATTTACCTGGTATGGAATCTCAGTAATAAGAATGACGAATTTACCGTTTTTCCTTTCTGTAATTTCTGTTTTAGCACGGCAGACCATGCCTCCACGTCCGGTGGCATAAGCTGTTTTTATGTCTTCTTTGTTATATACAAGCCCACCAATAGGGAAGTCCGGTCCCTTAATGAATTCCATGAGATCGTCGATTGTGGCCTCAGGATTGTTTGATAGGTGCATGATTCCGTCTATTAATTCTCCCAAATTGTGTGGGGGAATGGAGGTAGCCATACCTACGGCGATACCTGTTGTACCATTTAGAAGTAGTTGAGGCACCTTTGTTGGTAAAACTACTGGCTCTCGGTGACGTCCATCGTAGTTGTCGCGCCAGTTAACGGTTTCCTTGTCGATATCAGTTAGGAGTTCGTCTGAGATTTTTTCTAATTTGGCCTCTGTGTAACGCATGGCAGCTGCTCTGTCTCCATCGATTGAGCCAAAGTTACCTTGCCCTCTTACCAGCTCATAACGAACTGAGAAGTCTTGGGCTAGACGCACCATTGAGTCATATACTGCACTATCTCCATGTGGGTGGTACTTTGCCAAAACTTCACCGACAACGGATGCAGATTTACGAAATGCTGCTGAGGATTTTAAGCCCATGTCATTCATTGCGTAGAGAATACGTCGGTGTACAGGCTTTAGGCCGTCTCTTACGTCTGGTAAGGCACGAGACACTATTACGCTCATTGCGTATTCAAGGTATGAGCTTTCCATCTCATCTGAGATGTTGGCATTACTGACATTTGCGGTTTCGGCGAAAATGTTTTGATTTTCTGGTTCAAGTTCGTTATTTGCTTCAGTTTTTTCTGTTTCTTCCCCTTTTTCTTCAGGATTTTCCTGGTTTTCGTTTTCTTGATCTTTGTTGCTCATTTCTTGTAGTTAAGTTGTATACTTACACGCTTGCGAATATTAGCATGCCTTTTTGGTTTTTGGTATAGAAAAGCTAAATATTACTTGACTTTTTTGATGTTCTGAAGGACAATTAGCGTCTGTGTCAATCTGAATACTCAGCCCTTTGAAATAAAGTTTTGGTTTAAACCTCGGAGATGTAGTGCTTTTAAGAAAAAGTATTATTCCCTGAGGTTTGTCTCAGGTCTATGTATTATAGGTGTAAGATTGATTATCCTTTTCGGATTGATTGGTCTTCTCTATGTGTAGATTTTGACAACAAGGTGATGTATTTCGTCCCGCTAGATCTAGCTCGTGAGTTGTTGAAATGTTCGACGGTTGACGAGCTGGTTCTAGGAAGGGACGAGTGTGTATGAACCGGTAGATTGCCTTTTGGTATCTGCTACTAGAGAGAAGAGGTGTGTGATGGACGCGTTTGTGGCCTTTTGTGGGCTTGTGTTGTTTCTGATGGGATTGCTGTGGGCGGCTCCGCGCGTGATGCGTTGGGCCAACAATGAGGAGGTTCCTGAAAGGGTTGCTGTGCCCGTGGTTCACGCGGTGAGGGTTGCGAAAGCGGCTGATCAGCGTGACCATGATTGTCGGCGTCGGGCAACTGGCGCACATGATCGTCATCACTTTACCCCCGCTGAGGGGGTGTCGGTGGTGCCGAAAAGCGCTGATTAACCCCTCAGCGGGGTGGTCAGCGCAAGTGCGGGGAGGGGGCGTCTGTTTTGGCGCTCTCTCCCCGCACTTTGTGCGCTTCCTCTCTATGGAGTTATATACTTATTAAAATGTACATTACCTTGTTGTCTGTTTTTTTCTGAAAAATTCTTGACTTTCTGGGGTGGTTTTGGGGATAATGCCCTCCTGTGTCAATCAGGATGATCAGTTCTTTGAAATAAAGTTGTAGTTATAGACCTCGGAGATGTAGTGCTTTTTTGGAAAAGTGTTATTCCCTGAGGTTTGTCTCGGGTCTACTTTGCTAGGTGTAAGATTGGTTATCCTTTCGGGATTGATTGATTTTCCCTATGTGTAGATTTTGACAACAAGGTAATGTATTTTGTCCTGCTAGATCTAGCTCGTAAGCTGTTGAGATATTCGACAGTTGGCGAGCTGGTTCTAGGAAGGGACGAGTGTTGATAAACCATGGGCGTTGCCGGTAACGCTTTATACTCGGAGAATGGCAGATGTTGACTTTGATTGGCGGCTTGATTGCCGCCGCGATCTTTCTGGGGGGGCTGTGGTTGGTCGCCCCGAAGTTTTGCGATAGTCTGATGGCTATCGTGGAGCGGCGCCCTCCGGCGCCGCGTACTCCGTCCGATCCTGTTTGGGTTGAGAGCGTGCGTAAAGATGAGCGGGACGGTTACGTTCCGCTCTCACAGCGCAAGAACGAGGGGGGCTTGTTCTAGCCCCTTTCTTGTGCAGCCTTGCTTGCGGTGAAAACAAGCCGCTAGTTGGGTGGGGCGGCGGAAAAAGTGCGTCAGATCGACGCCTTCTTCCGCCGCCCCGTGCACATTCTCTTTATTTCATCTTCACTCACAAAAAAAATCTGCATTACTTTGTTGTCTATTTTTTAGCTTAGACTCTTGTATCTTTGGTGTTTTTTTGCTATAATGATTAGATAAATTTGCAAATAGAAAAACAAAATAAATGCCTGACACAAACGTAAAAGAAGAAAATAAGGAAATTTCTAATGAAGTTGAGGCAGTAGTCGCTGCTGAGAAGTCTGTTTTTGGTGATCAGCAGGCGGCCAATGATGAGGCCCCTGGTTGGCTTAAGGAGGCCTCTGAAGGTGTTTCAGTTGGCAAGATTGCTGATGTTAAGGTGGATCATGAGCAGGATGTTTTGAATCTTCGTGCTGATAGGCCTACTGATACTGAGTTGGGGCTTGATCCTAATTCTGAAATTGAAGTTACTCCTTCTTTAGAGGTAGTGAAAATTGCTGATGAGCAGGCTGCTGCTAAGCTTGAAGGGGCGGGTTATGATCCTGCAACTGGTAAAAAAGCGGATGAAGTTACTCCAAAAAAACTTGGTATTATTGATAAGCTTTTTAATCTTTTACCTTTTAAGAAGAAGCCTGTAGCGCAGGTTATTGTGCCAACTGATGGAAAAAGTGGCGTGAAGTTCAGCAATATGAGTGAGAAAGAGCGTAAAGAGTATTTGGAGGCTGAGAAAATCTATCAAGAGGGGTTGTCTTCTATTAAAGACTTAATTGCTCCATCTGCGATGGAGGTTGATTATGGCAATATTAGAATTGATGGTATGTATGCCCAGTCTTTTTATGTCTACGCTTATCCTCGTTACTTGGACGTTAATTGGTTGGCGCCAATTATTAATTTTGATGTGACTATGGATATTTCTCAATTTATTTATCCGATTAATTCGGCTGAGATAATGAAGACTTTAAAAAAGAAGGTAGCTCAGATGCAATCTAGTATGCATATTAGTTCTGATAAGGGAATGGTCCGTGATCCTGCTTTGGAAACTGCACTTGAGGATGCCGAACAGCTACGTACGGAAATTCAGCGTGGTGAAGAAAAGTTCTTTCAATTTGCGCTTTATTTCACTGTTTATTCAACGTCTAAAAAGAAATTAGAAAAAGTTGCCAAGCAGCTTGAAAGTTTATTGGCTGGTAAGTTGGTAATGACTAAGAGGGCTCAGTTACAGGCTGAACTTGCCTTTAACTCTACTATTCCACAAGGTTTGGACGAGCTTTATACGATTCGTAATATGAATACTGGTCCATTATCGACTACTTTTCCTTTCACATCTTCGGATTTAACTTCTGATAAGGGTGTGCTTTATGGGCTTAATCGTCATAATGATAGTTTGGTTATTTTTGATCGCTTTGCTTTGGAAAATGCCAATAGTGTAATTTTTGCGAAGTCTGGTGCCGGTAAATCTTATGCTGTGAAACTTGAAATTTTGCGCATGATGATGATGGGAACTGATGTAATCGTGATTGATCCGGAAAATGAGTATGAGGATTTGGCCAATACCGTTGGTGGTTCTTATTTAAAACTTAGTTTGAATAGTGATCGTCGTATTAATCCTTTTGATTTGCCTAAGCCAATTGAGGGTGAAGATAACGTTCCTGGTGATCTTTTAAGGTCTAACGTTATTACCTTACTTGGATTGCTTAAGCTGATGCTTGGGGCAATGACTCCTGAGGAGGAGGGGATTTTGGATAAAGCCTTGATAGATGTTTATGCTCTTAAGGGGATTACGATGGAGGTGGAAGATCCATCTGCTTATCAACCTCCTACAATGGAGGATTTGTATCTGATTTTAAATTCGATGAAGGGGGCTGAGTCTTTAACCCAAAGATTATCTAAATTTACTACTGGGACTTATTCAGGAATATTCAACAAACCTACGAATGTTGATCTTTCTTCAGGAATGATGGTTTTTTGTATTCGTGACCTTGAAGATGCTTTAAGGCCGATTGCGATGCATATTATTCTTAATTATATTTGGAATAGTGTTAGAAGTGAGCTTAAAAAGCGTATTTTGGTTATTGATGAGGCCTGGACTTTGATGCAGCATGATGACAGTGCAAAATTTCTTTACGGTCTTGTAAAGCGTGCTCGTAAATATTACTTAGGTGTTTCGACAATCACTCAGGATGTTGAGGATTTCGTGAAGAGTGAATATGGTAAACCTATTATTACGAATTCATCTTTGCAGTTGCTTTTGAAGCAGTCGCCTAGTGCTGTGGATATGCTGGCTGAGGTCTTTAATCTTACAGAAGGGGAGAAGTATGTACTTCTTAATAGTGGAATTGGGCAAGGATTATTTTTTGCCGGTCAAAAGCATGTCGCAATTCAAATTGTAGCTTCTTATAACGAAGATAAAATTGTCACTACAAACCCAGAGGATGTTTTGGGCAAGAGAGGGGATATTGGTGTTGATGAAGCCTAGGTTTGGTCCTTTAGAATTGTTTTAAGGCCTTTTCTAGTTGTGCATCGTATCCATTGCTGTTTTCGCTATTTTCGATAGTGATGTCTGGATCCATGCCGGTGTGGTCAATTGTGAGGCCATTTGGGGTGAACCATTTTGAGATGGTGTATTTAAAGAGTGAACCATCTTTGTAAGTAGCTAGTTGTTGTACTGATCCTTTGCCAAATGATTTTGAGCCTACTATTGTAGCAACTTTATAGTCACGTAGGGCTCCAGAGAGAATCTCAGAGGCTGAAGCTGAGCCTTTATTTTGAATGATCACTGTTTTTAGACCTTCAAGTCGGCCATCACCATTGGTTTGGTATTTTTGGCTGTTTCCGTTGCTGAATTTTAATTCAACGGCAGTTTTGTTTTCTTTGGTGAAGAGGCTGATTATTTTGATGGCTGTATCCATGTAACCACCGGGATTATTGCGAAGGTCGATGATGAGGCCATCAACTTTTTGGCTCAGTAGGTCGTCTGCTGCTTTTAAGAAATCGCTATATGTTGTGTCTCCAAAGCTTGAGAGCTCTATATAGCCTATTTTTTTGTTATTTGTTTCCTTGATAGAGTGCTGAACGCTCTTGCGAGAAACTAACTCTCTGGTGATATTAAATGTTTGAGTTGAGTCGCCTCTTTTTATAGTGATTTTTACTTTTGTTCCTGCTTTTCCTTTGATTTTTGAGACAACGTATTCAAGAGATTTTCCGATGACGTTTTCGTTATCAATTTTTGTGATGATGTCAGCTGGTTTTAGGCCGCCTTTTTCGGCTGGTGAGCCTCTGAAGGGGGATATAATGGTAATATTGCCATCAATTAGCTCTACAGACATACCAATGCCCTCATATTCGCTAGAAAGTACTTGGTAAAAGGCCTTGGCTTCATCTGGTGTATTGTAAACTGTGTAGACATCATCTATTTGGCTTACAAGGCCTTTTATTGCTCCTGTGATCAGGTCTTGGTCGTTGACTTCATCTTGGTAGTAATAATCGTCTTTTATTTTGCTCCAAACGTCTAGTAATGTGTCGAAACTTTGATTGTTTATTAGTTTTTGTTGAGTTTGGTTGTAGGTATTGTTTTGAAGGAAAGTGATTTCAACGTTTTGTGAAGAGGGTGAATACTGACGAATTTTGTTTAAATAGTCCGCGTATTTTCCTTTTGTGATTCTTGAAGATCCTTTGAATAATTTGGGATTTATTTCCTCGAAAATGCCAATTTCGGCTGCTTTGACGGCTAATGGGGCAGTATTAGACGTTATTCTGACATCTTTGAATGGAAAAGTTGGTTCATGAAAGAAATAGGAGGTCCCTATTCCTAGAGTTTTTAGTGTGGTCTTTAAAGCTTGTTGTTTTGTAACTGTTGTATTGAAATTTAGGGTTTTTGAACGAGGGATTAAGAGGTTGAGGTCTATCGCTTTTTGGAGATATTTGGCATATTTATCGGTATTTGTGGTGTTTGTGAATGGGAGATTAGCCTCGTCAGGTAGATTGGCATTGGCGTAGGTAAAAAGTAGCTCGTAGAAATCTGTTTCAGTTAGTATTTTGTCTGGTTGAAAGTTTGTCGTGTCTGGAAGTTGCTTTTGCTCTTGGAGGCTTTTGATTGATTTGTAGTATTTGTGGGTTTCTGGGACGTCGGAGTAGAAGGCGAGCACACTTGTGCTTTGTAGAATGAATATTACTAAGAATAATAATGTTTTTTGGATATTTTTCATGGAGTAGGTTTAAGTTTCTGGTGAATGATAACTAAGTTTTTGATGTTTTGCTAGTTGCCATTTTTCGCTTTCCGTGGTACAATAATAGGATTATTGAAATTGTAAATAAATGGAAACAAATACAGAGAAAAAAATATCTAAAATTAAGTTTTTTTTGACTAGGAACGCCATAAAAGCTGGGATTTTTGCTTTAGTAGGTGCGTTTTTGGTGACTGGAAATTTTTTGATCGAAAATGGAGTTTTGGCTTTTAGTGATGAGGAGAGTGTTTATGATTTTACGGTTGGAGAGGAGGTTTTGGTGCCGGAAAATGGAGTTTTCCGTTTTGCTGATGAAGTTTTGCACGGATTTAGCAATCAAATGGAGCTTTTTAAGAAAGAGGATGATAGTTATATTTTTACACTTAAGTCTGGAAAGTTTTGGGGAAATTTTGTAAGTAGTAATGCCGATGTTGATATTGTGGCTGACAAGGTTGTTATTATGCCGAATGGTGCTTCATTTAATTTAGAATTTGATGGAGAAAAGTTGGAGTTATTCGTATTTGAGGGAGATGTTTATTTAGGATTCTTGGACGAGGGGGTTTATTTGAATGACTTTGTTGATGAATATAGTGATCAGTTTATTAATAGGTTGCTTGTTCCTAGGGATACAAAGGTTTCTATTGCTATGGGACAGGTGGGTTCACAATGGGGGAAACTGTTGTTTTCTAAATTGGTTAAGGAGGTTAAGCATTCTTTTATTACTGATGAAAAAAGGCAAGGGGAATGGGTTTTAGGGAATATGAGTAAGGATGATAAGCAGCTACAAGTGTTAAAGGATCGTATTTTTTCTAAAATTAATTCTAATGGTTATGTTTTGAGTGGGGGGGCTTTGAGTGATCTATTGTTTTGGGCTGAGGAAAATATGACTTTTTTTCCTGATAGGAAGCGAAAAATTGTTTTTGATCACTTATTTAGCTCCTTGGATAATGCAATTTATTTTGCTGTAAATGGAGATAAAGCTAAAAGTTTGAATAGTTTAGAAGTCTTTAAGGGTAATTTGGCGATACTGGATTCTGAATTGCGAAAAAGTGATGATTTTTACGAAAAATTTGATGCCTATTTGGATAGATTAGTTGTTTTTGGTCCCGGAGATGAGGCTTTTGATATTTTAAAGTTTTTATTGGAGCGTAAAGTTTTAGATGGTCGCGATAAATACCAGGTAATTAATAGCTTTTGGCAAAGTGTCTATCAGGCTTTAAGGATTGATGGTGACTTTGTTGCACTTGAGGCTTTTGATAATTATTATGATTTTTATGAGCGCACTTTGGGGGATGTTAGCGATATTGCTTTTTATTCCAAATACATAACTTATCAGAATCAATTATTAGATAGCCTGTTACTTAAGTCTCCCTTGTTTTATAAGGATAAGTATTTTGGCATTAAGAATGCTGGTTTAGAGCAGCAGCTTTTAAGGCTGTATGAAGCTGGAGAGCTTAAGGAAGAGCTTAAGCAGGCATTTGTAGGACAAAAAATTAGGTTTTTAAAGAGATTGCGAACCTTCTTTTTTGAGGAGAAAGTTGAGGTTGATGAGGCTAATAAGATTGCAAAGAGGCTTTTTAAAGAAATAAGTGACTTGATTCCAGCAGACGACTCGGATGTTGCCGTGGTGGAATTTTTTGAGAAGCAGATTGCTGATATGGCGGATTTCTTTGACTATCTTGATTCTTCCGAATACAACTCTTCAAAAATCTATGGGGTTAATCAGGCTGAGCGTTATGAATATTATTTAAAGGAAAAGCCATTTATTTCTAACTTTGAACAAATTCGTAGTAATGTTTTTGGCGAAAAGAGTGTTGATGAGGAGGGGTCTATTGAAGATGTACAATCTGAGATTGCTGCTACTTTGGCAGAGTTTGAGGATGTAAGTGATTATAAGTTAGGCGAGATCAAGGATTCGTCTCAGCGCTATATTGATATTACTTTGGCTATTTCTGGATATAGCGTTTCAGCTGTTTTTGATCGTGAAAAGGCTGGAGTTAAGGATGTTTATGTTTATGGCGAATTGATCTCAGATCGCTTGGTTAAGCTTGGTAGTTTAACTGATCTTTTGCATGATAAATTTGCCAATGTTGAAGTGTCTGATTTTGATTCTGATTCGAGTGATGAGATTTTGGAAAGCGCAGCTGAGCGCACTGCTAGGATATTTGTAGCTAAAAAGCTTTTAGATGCTGGTTTTGAGGCTGATGAAGATAATATTAAGGTTATTGATAGCCTGAATGTAGTTTATCGGGTTGAGAATGTTAACGTTGCTACTCATAAAACAACTTTGTTAACTTTTGATTTCTTAATGAGTGGTGAGGTCGCCACAAATCTTTACATGAAAATCAAAGGTGATCCTGTCGTGGTTGAAGGGAAATTTACTTTGGAGCAGTTGCTTAGTTTGGCTACTGGGGAGACTGAGCCATCTGACCTTAAGGAGACTGGCATTGTTCGATAAAACGGCTAAATTCTAATTGCAGTTTTGGGGGCATCTATGTTAGAGTCTTTTGTGCTTAAGTATAAATGTAAACTATTTTTTGTATATGACTGACTCAGCTTCACAAAATTATGGTGCGGATCAAATTACCGTATTAGAGGGGCTTTCTGCAGTCCGAAAACGCCCTGGAATGTATATTGGATCAACTGATGTAAATGGTTTGCATCACTTGGTTTGGGAGATTGTTGATAATTCTATCGATGAAGCGATGGCTGGTTTTTGTACAGATATTGATGTAGTCATTCAAAAGGATGGCGGCCTTTCCGTTGAGGATAATGGCCGTGGTATTCCTGTTGATAAGCATTCTAAAACTGGAAAATCTGCCTTGGAAACTGTTTTAACTGTTCTTCATGCCGGAGGTAAATTCGGTGGTGGAGGTTACAAGGTTTCTGGTGGTCTTCATGGTGTGGGTGTTTCAGTTGTAAATGCTCTTTCTGAAAGGATCATTGCGGAGGTATATAGGGATGGAAAGATTCACCAACAAGAATATCACCGTGGTGATGCTGGTGGTGAGATAGAGGTTCTTGGAAATACGAAAAAGCGTGGTACTAAGATTACTTTTTACCCAGATAGTGAAATTTTTGATACGTTGGATTTTGATTTTACTACAATTTTGAATCGTTTAAGGCAACAAGCTTATTTGACTAAGGGGGTTAGAGTAAATATTTCTGATGAACGTAGTGACAAACAATATTGCTTTTATTTTGAAGGTGGTATTAAGTCTTATGTTCAGCATTTAAATAAGAATAAAGAGGTTATTGGCGAGGTTGTTTATGTAGAGAAAGATGCTGATGATGGTCTTGTGGAGGTAGCTTTGCAGTATAATCAATCTTTTCAGGAGACTGTTTATAGTTTTGCCAATAATATTCATACTGTTGATGGTGGTTCTCATTTGACTGGTTTTAGGTCAGCACTTACTAGAACTATTAATAACTATGCCCGTCAGCATGAAATACTGAAAGAGAAGGATGATAATTTAACGGCTGATGATGTAAGAGAAGGTTTGACTGCAGTTGTTTCGGTGAAATTAGGGGATCCTCAGTTTGAGGGACAAACTAAAGGTAAATTGGGAAATGCTGAAATGAGAACAGCCGTTGAGACTGTTTTTGCCGAGGCTTTAAATTACTTTTTAGAGGAAAATCCATCTGATGCCAAAGCAATGATTGGTAAGTGTTTGCTTGCTGCTCGTGCTCGATTGGCTGCTCGTGCTGCTCGTGATACTGTGATCAGAAAGGGAGCGCTTGAGGGAATGACTCTACCTGGTAAGCTGGCGGATTGTTCTAGTCGTAAGCCTGAAAATTCTGAATTGTTTATTGTCGAGGGAGATTCTGCCGGAGGTAGTGCCAAGCAGGGGCGTGATCGTGAAACTCAAGCTATTTTGCCTTTAAGGGGTAAAATCTTAAATGTTGAACAGGCTCGTCTTGATAGAATTTTGGAAAACAATGAGGTTAAAAACTTAGTTATTGCCTTAGGAGTTGGAATTGGAGAATCATTTGATATTGAAAGGTTACGTTATCATAAAGTTGTTATTATGACGGATGCCGATGTTGATGGTTTGCATATTAGGACTTTGATTTTGACTTTATTTTATCGTTATTTCCGTGAATTGATTGAGGGTGGCTATATCTATATTGCTCAACCTCCACTATTTAAATTACAGAAGGGAAAGGCTATTCGTTATGCTTATAGTGATGCTGAAAGAGATGAGTATTTGAAAGAATTCAATGGTGAAGCCAAGATTCAGCGTTATAAAGGTTTGGGTGAGATGAACCCTGATCAGCTTTGGGAAACTACTATGGATCATGATGCTCGTACTCTTCTGAGAGTTGAAATTGAGGATGCTGAGCGTGCTGATACAGTTTTTAGTACGTTGATGGGGTCTGAGGTTATGCCTCGTAAAAAGTTTATTCAGGCTTATGCCAAGGAGGTAAAGAATCTTGATGTTTAAGTCTTTGTGCTTGCATTTTGATTTTCATTATCTATAATACGTTAGAAAAAATTAACTTCGAAAGAAAGGAGGTGAAAATATATGAAAGTATTTGTAAAAAAAGGAGAGAAAGAATCTAACGAGCGTTTAATTACTCGTTTTAATAAGACTGTCCAAGCAAGTCGTAAAGTTCCTAAGGTTCGTGGAGGCCGCTATCATAAGAAAGCTGCTACTAGACGTCAACTTAGAGGTGCCGCTATTATGCGTGACCATTACAGAGCGATACGTGCGAAGAAAAGTTACTATTAAGATGCAGATTAAAGATTTACTCAAGGCCGGGAATGAATTCTTGGGCGACCGAGTAACTACTTCACTTGATTGTGAGGTGTTACTGGCTCACGTTTTAGGCTCGTCTAGGGAATATCTTTTCTCTCATGATGATGAAGAGGTTCAGCCAAATTTGGTTGAACTTTTTCAAAGTTATTTAAAGAGAATCGCTGATGGCGAGCCGATTGCTTATATTACTAATCTAAAGGAGTTTTATGGATTGGATTTTTTTGTTGATAAGCGAGTTTTGATTCCTCGACCAGAAACTGAGGAGATTGTGAAAAAGGCTTTGGATTATTTAAATGAAAAGTCCATTAATGGAGGGAGTTTTAGGGTATTAGATGTTGGTACTGGTAGTGGCAATATTGCTATCGCTATTGCTAAGGGATTTGTTGATGATTTGGCTGAAATTGAGGTTACAGCTTTGGAATATGATTATGATGCTTTGGATGTTGCTCGTTTGAATGCGGGATCACATGGGGTTGAAGAGCGGGTTAATTTTTTCCAAAGTGATCTTTTGGAGGTTTTGGATGATGGTGAGAAATTCGATGTAATTGTGGCTAATTTGCCATATATTGGCGAAGTGACGCATCATTATGTATCTGCGGATACCGAGAAGCATGAGCCTCATGTGGCTCTTTTTGGTGGTGAGAATGGTTTGGTGCTCTATGAGAGGATGTTTAAAGAAATCATCGAAAAAAATATTGGTTTTGATTTGATGATGGGGGAGTTTGGTTTTGCTCAGGCTGAGGATATGGCGGCGTTGTTATCACTCTTTTTTGGTAATCAATGGGAAATTATTAAGGATGATGCGGGGATTGAGAGAATATTTGTTATAATGCAGTAGATATGTTGGAAAAATTAGAAAATTTAGAAAAGGAGTATTTGGATTTGCAAAATAAATTAGCAGATGCGGAAGTTATTGCTAATCAATCTGAGTATCGGAGATTATCTCGTAGATATAAAAGTTTGGAAGATGCGGCTACTTTAGCTGTGGCTTATAGAGAGGCGACTGCTTTGAAGGACGAGGCTAGTGGACTTTTGAGTAGTGGTGATAAAGAGATGGAGGAATTAGCTCGTGGGCAGTTAAATGAGGCTAATGAAAAGCTGGAGGCCTTGGATGAAAAAGCTAGATATGAGCTTTTGCCTAGGGATCCTAATGATAGTAAAGATTCTATTATTGAAATTCGTGCAGGAGCTGGTGGTGACGAAGCTGGTATTTTTGCTGGTGAACTGGCTCGCATGTATATGAGGTTTGCTGAAAATAATGGAATGAGTGTTGAGTTGATGAGTAGAAATGAGGGCTCTCCGGGAGTGGTTAAGGAGACTGTATTTGCCCTACGGGGGGATAATGCTTTTGGGCTGATTAAGTATGAAAGTGGAGTGCATCGTGTTCAGAGGGTGCCTGCAACTGAAAGTCAGGGGAGGATTCATACTTCGACAGCGTCTGTAGCGGTACTGCCTGAGGCTGAGGAGGTTGATATTGAGATTAGGGATGCTGATATCCGTGTTGATGTTTTTAGAGCTAGTGGTAATGGTGGGCAATCTGTAAATACAACCGATTCTGCTGTTAGGATTAATCATATCCCTTCTGGATTAGTAGTGAGTTGTCAGGACGAAAAATCTCAGCTTAAGAATAAAAATAAGGCGATGAAGGTGTTACGTACTAAGCTTTATGATTTAGAGGAGGAACGATTGCGTGCAGAGCGTGGTGAGGAGCGCAGTAGTCAGATTGGTACTGGTGATCGTAGTGAAAAAATCCGTACTTATAATTTTCCTCAGGATCGTGTAACGGATCATCGAATTAAGGAAAGTTGGAGTAATCTGCCTGGAATTATGGATGGAGACATTTTGCCGATCGTAGAAAAACTTAGAGATGCTGATCAGGAGAAGATGCTTGAAAAGATGGGAGCTTAGTTTGCTGTTATAAAGTGGCAGCCGAGTGATTTTTCTCTTTTTGATGCTGCGAGTAGAACTTGGAGGGCAACTGTGGCCATATTTTTGCTTTCGCAAATTTTTTGGGTAGTGCCATCAATTGCCTGCAATTTTTTAAGAATTCGTTTCATTTTTGGAATTGCGATTTTGTCGATTTGTTTTTTATTTCTAACTATTCCACCATAATTCCACATGATTTCTTTGATTTGTTTTTTGGCCTTTTTGGCAGTTTTATTGTGTGGAGAGTCCTTTGGTAAGAGTTTTGGAGTTCCAGTTTTTAGGGTTGTTGGTATTACTTGATGTGCGAGATTTTCAACGATCTGATTACTGAAAACCAGGGCTTCCAGTAGGGAATTGGAGGCTAAGCGGTTTGCCCCATGAACACCTGTTGCTGTGACCTCACCAAAAGCGAAGAGGTTTTTGATGGCTGTTTGACCGTTGAGGTCGACTTTGATTCCGCCACAGATGTAGTGAGCAGCGGGAACCACTGGGATTAAATCTTCCTCCATGTTGTACCCATGTTTTTGGAGGGTGGCGTAGATTTGGGGAAATCTCTTTTCTAGATATTCTTTATCAAGGTGGCGAGCATCGATGAAGGCCTCTTTTTGTTTGAAAATTTCATGGGCAACAATGTCTCTTGAGGCTAGCTCATCGACAAATTGTTTGCCATCCTGATTAACAAGTTTTGCTCCTTCACCGCGAACGGCTTCTGAAATTAGGAAGCGTGGGAATATTTTTAGATCTAGAGCTGTGGGGTGGAATTGGATAAATTCCAAGTCTTCGCACTGAAGGCCTGCTCGTAGAGCCATAGCTTGGCCGTCTCCAGTGGCGATTTTGGCATTAGTGGTGTTTTTGTATAGCTGTCCGGCCCCGCCAGTGGCGATGATTGTTTGATCTGCAAGAATTTTTTGGACATTGTTGTTGCGAATCACCTGAACGCCGTAACAAATTTTGTTTTTTGCTATAAGGTCTAAGGCAAAAGTGTTCTCAAGAATTTTAATGTTTGGATTCTCTTTGATGCGTTTAACAAGAATTTTTTCTATTTCTTTGCCGGTAAAATCACCCACGTAAGCAATACGGCGATTTTTGTGGCCGCCTTCCTGAGTGAGTTTGAGCTCGCCGTTTTCTTTTTCAAATTCAACCCCGAGCTCCATCAGGCGATGGATGGCCTCTGATGAATTTTCTACCATGAAGCGGACTGCCTTTTCGTTATTGTGGTGAGCGCCAGCCTTGAGAGTGTCGTCGATGTGGGATTGAATGTTGTCGCTTTTATTTAGGACTGCGGCGATGCCTCCTTGAGCATAATTGGTATTGGAGTCGATCAGCTCTTTTTTGGTAATTAAAACAACCTGACCTTTTTGGGCTGCGTGAAGGGCAAAATTCAGGCCAGAGATTCCTGAGCCGATAATAATGAAATTTGTTTGCATATGATTTGGGACTTCTGATTTATACAGAGATTTTGTTTGGTAATCAAGGCTTGCCTTAAATGTTTTTCGTAGTAAGATGCTTATACTATGGATAAACTAGAACTTTTATTGCCAGCTGGGAATTTGGGAAAGCTAAAAATTGGTCTTCAATATGGAGGTGATGCTTTTTATTTGGGTTTTTCGCCTTTTAGTATGAGGGCTAAGAGCAATGGTTTTAGCCGGGAAGATCTTTTGGAAGGGGTTGATTTGATTAGGGGTGCGGGCAAGGAGTTTTATATGACCATGAACATTTTTCCGCGCAGTAGTAAGTTTGAGGCGTTTAAAAAACATCTTCAATTTGTGCGCGAAAATGTGAAGCCTGATGGGATCATTGTTGCCGATCCTGGACTTTTTGATTTGATTGGTGAGCTTTATCCTGAGGTGGAGCGCCATATTTCTGTTCAGGCTAATGTGATTAATGCTCAGTCTGTAAAATTTTGGCAGAGACAGGGGGCGCAGAGGGTTATTTTGCCTCGTGAATTGATGTTGAAAGATATTCAGGATATTCATAAAGAAGTGCCTGATATTGAGCTAGAGGTTTTTGTGCATGGAGCGATTTGTATGGCTTATAGTGGTCGTTGTTTACTTTCTAACTATATGACCGAGAGGGACAGTAATCAGGGAGCGTGCTCTCATAGTTGTCGTTGGAAATATAATGTTCATGATGACAAGACGATGGAGGATCGAAAATTTTATTTGGAGGAGCAGAAGCGTCCAGGGCAATTCATGCCCATTGAGGAGGATGAAAATGGTACTTATATCATGAATTCTAAGGATAATTGCTGTTTAGCTTATCTGAAGGATTTGGCAGATGCTGGAGTTTGTAGTTTTAAGGTTGAAGGGCGTAATAAAAGTGAGTATTACCTTTCAACTGTAGCAAAGGCTTATAGGCAAGCTATTGATGATATTTATGATGGTAAGCCGTTTGATGAGAAGTTAATGATTGAAATTGAGAAAACTGCTAATAGGGGATTTATTCCTGGGTTTTTGTTTGGTTTTCCAGATAATAATGGTGTGGCTGATGTGAAATTTGATAGTGCTTCTAGCACTGCAACTCATGAATTTGCTGGAATGATTGTGAAAGTTTTGGATGATGGTTTATATGAAGTAGATGTAAGAAATAGATTTTTTGTTGGTGAAGAGGTTGAGGTGATGACACCTGATGATTTGTTTTCGATGAATGTTGAAGAGCTGTTTGACTTGAACGGTCAACCTCTTGAAAGTGTGCATGGTGGAGCTGGAGTGCGTGTGTTTAAACTGGAGGGCGGTTTGCCAGTCGGTTCAATGTTGCGAACTAAGCTTGAAGGTCAAGAATCTCCAGAATCTCATCAGCATCAGAGCCAGGGTTGTCAGTGCGCTGGATAACACGGAAGGCTGATTGGCAGTATTTGCCGTTTCGTTGTACGTATAGCTCTTTTAGCTCTTCTTCGTGTGTTTTTTCCTCCGTTAGTGCTGGTCTTGTGGCGTCATCTTTTGTGCGTTCTGCTGCGATTTCAGGAGTCACATAGAGATAAAAGATTCTACCAAGTTGTTTGAATATTTTTTCGTTGATGGGGTTCATAATTGTGCCACCGCCGGTTGCGATGATGGTTTTTCTAACATCTACTAATTTTTGAGTGGCTCTGTTTTCTGCTTCTCTAAAACCCTCCCAACCTTGCTTGGCTACGATGTTTTTGATTTTTTTGCGTTCCTGCTTTTCGATACTTTGGTCGAGATCAATAAAATTCCACTTTAATTTCTTTGCTAAAAGTTGTCCTACTGTAGTCTTACCGCTGCCTCTTAAGCCCGTTAGGATAATATTCATGTTGTGTTTTTAAGTTGCTCTAAGTCTTGCCAAAAAGTTTTGTAGCTTTTGTTTACACAGTTGGGGTTTTCGATTTGTTGCTTGGGAGTTATTAGTCCAAAGCACATGGCTATGCGATGGTCATTATAAGTTTTGATTTTTTGATTTGTTGTAACTCCCTGTGGTGTACCTGTGATTTCTATATAATCATGCCCTATTTTTGTAAAAATGGCAAACTTGTTTATTTCATTATGTAGCGCTTCAAGGCGATCGCATTCCTTAATTCGAAGATTTTGGACATTGGTAATGCGGGTTATGCCAGGGGCGTGCAGGGCTAGAATAGCGATGGTCATTACGAGGTCTGGGCAGTGATTCATGTCTATTGTTTCTAGTGGTGTGAGAGTTTTTGGCCCTGCGATAGTTGTGCCGTTTGGAGTTTCTGTGATTTTGCAGCCCATTTTTTGGAGAAGGTCTAGAAAGACGATATCTCCTTGTAAAGAATCTTTGGTGATATTGAGCGTGACAGGCGTTTCTGGGTGTAATGCCGCGTAGGCGGCTGGGTATGAGGCTGAGGAGGCGTCTGCCTCGACTATGTAGGTTTCTTTTGGGGTGGGGATTTGCTGTCCTTTGATTTCGAATTTTTTGTAGTCGTGATTGGTGATTTTAAGTCCGAATTGGTTGAGGATGTTGATTGTTAGATCTACGTAAGGTTTTGAGCAGAGATCTCCTTCTATTTCGATTGTGCTGTCTTTTGTTGCGAATGGGAGAACCATTAGTAGTGCTGAAATGTATTGGCTGCTAAGGTCTCCTGGAATTTTAATAGTGCCACCCTGAAGTGGTTGGGGATTGATTTTGATGGGAGGGCAACCAGTTGGGCATTGTAAGCTTGCGCCAAGGGTGTTTAGGGCATCTATGAGTGGTTTGATTGGCCTTTCTTGCATTCTTTCGTCACCGGAGATTGTGATTTCTTTGTTTTGGGTGGTAGCTAGGGCAGTGAGAAAACGAGTTGCTGTGCCGGCGTTGCCAGTGAATATTTTTGGTGTCGGATTTTTCAGTTCTTCTAAGGCTTGCAGCATGTAGTTTACATCATCGCAGTCTGGGAGGTTTTGGATTTTGCTCTTGCCTCCGCAGAGATAATTGATGGCGAGCATACGGTTGGCGATGCTTTTTGAGCCTGGAATGTTGAGTTTTACTGGCATTTTTCTTGATGAATTATCGCTTTTCCGATTTTTGTAGGAATTACTAGGTTTATATATTTTCCTTGTCTTTTTTTATCTGATTGGATGTCTTTATTAGTTGGTTTTTTTAGGGTTGTGGTTGGGAGTTGGAAGGCTTTGAATAGGGCCTTGATTCGTTGGGCATCTTCCTCTTTAAGATAACCTTTCTGAACTGCTATTTTGTTGATTATCACCATACCAATTGAGATGGCGTAGCCGTGTAACAAGCTGTAACCAGACATCTTTTCGATGGCATGTCCGTAGGTGTGGCCATAGTTTAAAATCATTCTTTGGCCTTTTTCGTGTTCGTCTTTGCGCACAACTTTGAGCTTAATGGCAACGGATTTTTTGACGATGTGTTCTATGGCTTTAGGCTCTAAGGTGAGAATTTTTTCAACGTTTTGTTCAATGAATTTAAAGAGTCTTTTGTCCTTAATTACGCCATATTTAATCACTTCGCCCATACCGTTACGGATTTGGTTTTGGGGTAGTTTGCTAAGAAAGTCTAGGTCCATGAAAACTGCTTTTGGTTGAGTAATTGTGCCGAGCAGGTTTTTTCCGCTTTCAAGATCTACACCGGTTTTACCGCCGATTGCGGAATCGACCATTGCCAATAAAGTTGTTGGCACTTGGATATAGGGAATTCCTCTCATATAAATTGAAGCAAGAAATCCTGCAAGGTCGCCAACGACGCCTCCTCCGAGGGAGATGACTGCATCTTGTCTTGTAAAACCGGCGTCCACCATCCTGTTGGCGAGATCTTCGACAGTCGCCATGACTTTTGATTTTTCTCCCTTCTTAAAGCTTAAAACCTCGGATTTTATGCCAGCACGTTTTAATTTGTTTTGCAGTTTTGTGGCGAAAAGTTTTTCTACCTTATCATCTGTGATGATGGCGTATTTTTTGCCGGTTTGGTGTTTTTTTAGATAATTGGCCAGCTCAGTGATTGCACCTTTTTTGATTAAAACAGGGTATTTTTTGGACATTAGAGGGTTTTGTTACAAGCTTTGATAATTGGTTGAATATTATTCATTAATATTCGGAATTCAGATGGTGTTAGCTGTTGTTGAGCGTCAGAAAGTGCTTCTGATGGGTTTGGATGTACTTCGATCATTACTCCGTCTGCTCCAGCTGCAATTGAGGCCTTAGTCATTGCTTCAATTAGTGATTTTTTGCCAGTTCCATGTGTTGGGTCTGCGATTATTGGTAGATGGCTCAACTCTTTCGCTAGGGGAATAGCTGCCAGTGCTAGAGTGTTCCTAGTTGCTTGTTCGAATGTGCGAATTCCTCTTTCGCATAATATCACGTCCGGGTTGCCGTGGGCTAAGATATATTCTGCGGCTAGTAAGAATTCTTCAATTGTTGCGGCCATTCCACGTTTAAGTAGAACGGGTTTTTTGATGCTTCCTAGCTCTTTAAGGAGTTGGAAATTTTGCATATTACGGGCGCCAATTTGAATGATGTCACTTTTTGGCACAACGTGGTCGATGTGGCGAATGTCTAGTAGCTCTGTCACTACTGCCATTCCGTGGGCGTCTGCGGTTTTTCGTAAAATGTCTAATCCGTCCTCTCCTAATCCCTGGAACGAATACGGGCCACTGCGGGGTTTGTAGGCGCCGCCGCGCAGGAGCTTTATGCCCATGGCTGCTAGTTCTGAGGCGGCGGTATTCATTTGTTCTTCTGATTCTACAGAGCACGGTCCCGCGATGATTGCTAGCTGGTCGCTACCGATTTTGATTCCATTTACTTCGATTACTGTATTTTCTCTTTTGCTTTCTCGACTGACAAGTTTGTAAGGTTTGACCACTCTCATTACCTTTTCTACTCCTGGTTGGGATTCTAGGTGGCTGACTGAGAGGTCTCGTTCTTCTCCAATGACGGCGATGACTGTGCGTTCTACTCCATAGAGAGGAGTAGGGGTTAGTCCTTTTTCTGTTAGTTCTTCAATAATATATTGAGATTGTTCCTTAGTGGCGGTGGATTGCATTACGATGATCATAATTTGGTGGTTTAAAGATAAATAGGCCTTAAAATTTCTCTAAGGTCTTTTGATTGGAATGGTAATGAAAAGATGACCTTAGATTATTTAAAAAAATAGCTAAAAAGCCAGGCAAAATTTTTGCTGTTTGAGGCGGCTGAATTGTGGAGATTTTTTGTGCTCATTGTGATTTTATCTTATTTCTGTAGAATGTTTTTGTCAATTAAAATCTTATTTCTATGATTATCGATACACATGCTCATTTGATGTTTGAGCAGTTTGATGGAGAGGTTGAAGCAGTTATTGAGAGGGCTAAGGCGGCTGGGGTGACTACTATTATTAATATTGGTTGTGGTAAGGAGTCTTCTTTTAAAGCGGTGGAGATGGCGGATAAATATCCTAGTCTTTATGCGACTGTTGGGCTGCATCCATATGATGCTGAAGAATTTACGGCGGAGCTTTTTGTGCAATGGGAAAAATTGATTATGGAAAACCAAAAAATTGTGGCAATAGGTGAGTGTGGCCTTGATTACGTGAAGTGCGAAGTTGATAAGGAAGTGCAAAAAGCGACGTTTAGGGAGCACCTAAAATTGGCTGACAAAACAGGTTTGCCTGTGGTTGTTCATGGGCGTGGTGCGGAGGAAGATTGTTTGACTATCTTAGAGGAATTTCCTAATGTTTATGCCGTTTTTCATTGCTATGGTGGCGATGTCAATTTAGCTCGTAGGCTTTGGGGTAAGGGGTATTTAACCTCTTTTACTGGTGTGATTACTTATCCGACCGCTGGTGACTATATTGAGATTATTGATGAGGTGCCGATGGATAAATTTATGGTGGAAACGGATTGTCCTTATCTTGCTCCTCAGGAGTATAGAGGTAAGCGTAATGAGCCGGCTTATGTGGTTGAGGTGGTAAATAAGATTGCTCAAATCAAAGAAATACCTGTTACCGAGGTGGTTCGGATGTCTACTGATACTGCTAAGTCTTTTTTCTTAAGAATGCCTTAGTTACGCAAGGTCCTTAGTGCTTCTAGGATATCTTTGTATTTATCTGGGCTGACAAGTTTGTCGAATCCTAGTGCCTTGGCTGATTTGTGGCGTTTATCGGCATGGCTTACCTTGCGTAATTCTCCAGAAAGCCCAACCTCTCCAAATATTGCCATGTTGTTGGGTATTGGTATTTTTAGGAGGGAGGAGGCGATAGCTGTGAGGACTGCTAGGTCTGCGGCTGGCTCGTTGAGTCTGATGCCCCCGACTACGTTAACAAAGATGTCTTGGTTTTGGAGATTTAGTTTTCCGTGTTTTTCGAGAACGGCTGCTAAAAGCTGGAGGCGGTTTAGATCGAAGCCATTGGAGGTGCGCTTAGGATAGCCAAATGGTGTAGTGGAGGCTAGTGCTTGGACTTCAACTAGAAATGGGCGAGTGCCCTCCATCGCGACTGTAATCACTGAGCCGATAGCGTTTGCTTTGCGGCCTTCGAGAAATTGCTCGGAAGGATTTTTGACTTCAACTAATCCTTTTTCATTCATTTCAAAGATGCCAACTTCATTACATGATCCGAAGCGGTTTTTGGCAGCCCGCAGGATTCTAAATTGTTGAAATCTGTCACCTTCAAATTGTAAAACGGTGTCAACTAGGTGCTCTAGGGCTCGAGGGCCAGCAAGCGTGCCGCTTTTTGTGACGTGACCAATGAGGATTATTGAGATTTTTGATTTTTTTGCTAACTCCATGATGCGCTCTGTACAGTAACGGACTTGGGAGACTGATCCTGCAGCTGAGGGGAGATCCATGCTGGAGATGACCTGGATGGAGTCGATAATTGCTAGGGCTGGTTTTTCTTGTTTGATAGTTTGGAGGATTGATTCTAGATTAAAGTCATTTACTGCTTTGAGTTTTTCTGATGAAATTTTGAGTCTTATGGCTCGATTGTCGATTTGCTCGACGGATTCTTCCCCGGAGATGAGCAGGACGTTGTCGTGTTTGGCTATGGCACCGGCAATTTGTAAGGTAAGTGTTGATTTGCCGATACCGGGCTCACCACTAAGCAAGGTGAGACTACCGGGAACTATCCCGTCGCCGATAACACGATCAAATTCTTGTATGCCTGTCAGAGTTTTTTTATAGGAGGTTTTTGATAAGCCTAATTGCTCGGGCTTGAGTACTCTGATGGTGTGGGCGCGTGGCGTGTTAGAAATGCCGGAAGCTTTTCCAACATTAATCACGTCTTCTTGGAAGGTATTCCAGGCGTTACAAGAGGGGCATTGTCCTGCCCATTTGGAGGTTTCATAAGTGCACTGTTGACAGATGTAAATTGTTTTTAGTTTCATGCCTACATCATAGGTGAGTGTACGCTCACCGTCAAGGCAAAATTTGTTTATACTTTTTTTCGTATTGGTTAGCCATTTTTTGCGCTGTGAAGTTTTCTTGGAGGCGCATCAAGCCGGCTTGGGCGTATTTTTCTCGTAGTTTTGGTTTTTCAATTAGGGTTTTTAGGGCTTTTGTTAGTGCGTTTTCGTTTTCTGGTCCGACAATTATTCCTGTTTCTTGATCTATCACAATTTCTGGTATGCCACCAACTTTTGTGGCTACAATTGGCAGAGGAATCATCATCGCTTCTAAATTTACTAGGCCGAATCCTTCACGCCTAGATGGTAAAGCAAAAATATCTGAGCTCTTAAGCAGCTTTGGGATCTCCCCTTGGCGCCCAAGCAGCTGAATGTTTCTTTCCATTTTGAGCTTTTTAATCAGCTTTTCGAGGTTTGATCTTTCCTTGCCCTCGCCGATGATAATTAATTTGATATTAGGAAATTTTGCCGTCAGTGGGGGGATAGCTTTGATGAGATACTGAATGCCTTTTCTTTCGTGAAGTTCGGCGATTGTGGTGATTATTAGGGTGTTTTCTTTGGCGTGGAATTTTTCTGTTTTAATCTGGCGTTTGTCATCATCTGTGAAACGTATAAGTTGGGATTGCCACCAGGTAAGATCTATTCCGTTGTGAATTACGCTGATTTTATAGGCCTGTTTTGGGTATAATTTTTTAAGTATTCTTTGGTTGTTGTGGGAAATTGCGATGATTTTATTGGCCTTTTTGAGGGCGATTTTTTTGAAAAAATTCTTCAGGATGGGTAGTTTGAATGGGTCGTGTTCGGTAATTATTGTTGGAGTTTTTGTGTTTGATGCTGCGAAAAAGGCGTAGCGGCAACTGGCTGGATTCCAAACGTGGAGATGCAGTAAGTCGATTTTCTCAATTTTGAGAATTTTAATTAATTGGGTGTAGTGTCGAGGATCGTGCTTGTGTTTAACATTGAGGCGAATAACTTTGATATTTTCTTTCTCGAAATTTTCGGCTAATTTATCGAGCTGCGGGTAATTGCTGAGGGCGATAATCGGGGTGAATTTTTCCTTATCTAAAAACTTGGCTAATAGGAACATTTGCAGTTCGGCGCCACCAATCTGGGGAGTGTCAGTATAAAAAAGGATCTTTTTCATGTCGCAAGTATAGGGCTAGCAAAGCTTTTAGGCAATTGCTATGGTCTGCTTGGAAGTGATGCGTACTATCTCTCCCTAGGGAGGGATATCCGAAATATTCTTGCAAGTAGCAGGGATAAGTGCTAAATTTTTCTTCGTATTTCATGGGTCAGTAGCTCAGTTGGTTAGAGCAGTTGCCTCTTAAGCAATTGGCCGTGGGTTCAAATCCCACCTGACCCACCAAAATGCCTTCCATTAGCGAAAAACTCCACCTTGATAGGTGAGCCCACGACCATCTGCTGTAGGCTTATGGCCCTCGGACTATGAAAATGAATATTTTAGACCTACATGGTCAGTTTTGTCAGGAAGCTCTTTTGATTAAGAACTACTCTCCTTGTACTATCAAACAGTATGAGGATTCTTTACGTCCTTTCTTAAAGCATTACAATGGTGAAGTGACTACTGTTGATACGATTACAACAGAACGTCTTAGAGACTATCTATATGCTAAGCGATTAGCTGGTACATGGGTAGCAGATACCTTTATGTTTCACTACAAAGGGTTGAAGGCTTTCTTAAAGTGGTGTGTTGGTAGAGGATATTTGGAGGTAAATCCAATTATGCCTATTGAGAAGCCAAGGTTGCCTAGGAAGTTGCCCAAGAGGATTACTAAGCAGGAGGCTTTAAGGGTTATTGAATATGCTTTCAACATGAGGACAACTTATAGATATGAAAGGTTTAGAAATCGGGCTGTTTTTGCGATGATGTTATTTGCAGGTTTGAGGTGCAAAGAGGTCCTGGGCTTAAAAATGAACCATGTGGACATGGAAAACCTAGTTATTAATGTGTTTGAGGGTAAAGGAGGGAAGGATAGAGTGGTGCCGATGTCGGCTAAGTTGAAGTATTATTTATCGGAGTATTTGAAGGATAGAAATAGACTTGATAAAGAGACTGAGTATTTCTTTTCTACCTTGAGAGGTGATGGTCCTTATACTTATAGTGGATTAAAGAAGGTAGTTGAGAAGATACAGAAGAAGACTGGGATAAAATTTTCTAGCCATAAATTGCGCCATACTTTTGCAACTCTTATGCTTGAAGGAGGCTGTGACTTGTTTAGTTTGCAGAAAATGCTTGGACATAGCGACATAAAGACCACTACAATCTATTTGTCTGCTAGTGTACAGATGTTGCAGGCGCAAATACTTAAACACCCGTTGGGATGAAGATACATTTACCACAATGATACTTAAAAAAGTCTTTTTAGCACTTTCTATATTATTCTTGTTTTTTGTATGTACATCTAATGTGCCTCAGAAACAGTAATCTTATATAGAAACGGCGACATTTTAATACATAGCGGACTTGATTAACTTCAAAAAATACATAATACTATGTTTAAGATAATTAAATTCGCTTGAAAACTTGTAAATTTTGCCAATCCAAGGACATCCAGGATGACGCCCTTAAATGTAGACATTGCGGTGAATGGATGGGAAAATCTTCTGTTAGACAATCTAGCACTTCGCAAAAGAAACAAAGCATCGGACGTGGCGACCGCTGGACATTTATCATATGTATAGCATTCATAGGCCTATGTTTAATGATGCTTGTTATTTGGATCCTAATTCCTAATAAAGTACTATGCGAACTTCCAAGTGGGAATCAAGAATCTTTAGAAAAAAACGAGTGTGGTGACAGAGAGGGGACAATTGTACAAAAATACCCATGTGAATATAAAGGTCAAAATTTTTTACGGGAATATGTGGATTGTTCTCCAGACAAAGACATTGTTACACTGAAAGATGACAGCAGAGAAATTGTAAGTATAAGCAAAAAAGAGCTTTTCAATAAAGAATGTGCAGGTACCGATTGTCTAAACTTCCCTCTTGATTTCAGTAATAAGGATTATGTAACTGAAAATTACATATCTAAAGAGCCACGCATTTTTTCCATAATTTTCTCAAAAAAACCTGAAGAAAATACCATCAAAAGTGTATTCAAAAAAATAAAAAATGAACACGACTTCCAATTTGGAGATGAAATACGAGTGAATATTTCCAATTCTTTTGAGGACGACTTCAGATTCAATTATAAATACCCACTAGTTGTAGATATAATAAATAACAGGCAAAGTGCGGAAAAGCTAGTTTTCTTTAGCATAAAAGAAGAGGACGAAAAAGAATTAGATTTTGAAGGAGGTGACGATATTTTTACGCAAATACTACAAAATTATTTTAATAAAAAAATAGAAACTTATTTTTCAAATATAGATCTGAATGAACAAGAAATTGAACTTAAAACATTTGTAAACGAAGGAATCAAAAGTATCAATAGGGATAAAGAAGAATCAGTCTATATGGTATTTATCATAGATAATAACGTAAACCTACCATCTAATTACTATGGATACACTCCAGATGAAGCAGGATGTATAAAATGGAAAAACTATATGGATGGATATAATCAGTCGGTCAATTATAATTATAATGCGTGTATGGCTTCAGGTGATGAGAATTGCGTCAGAGCACGTTATCTGTCTTTTTCTGAATATAGCTCATACTATATATCATCAACTACAGCTAACCTGCCAGAAAAAATCAGCAGTAATTACAACTCCTCTTATATTAGCCTTAAAAACCTAAAAATAGACAATAATCCAGCATGTCAGCAAGAAATAAATGAAATATATTCTTCACTATTCAATTAATTTAATAACATGAAAAATATTATAGGTGGTCAAATCTCAATTCTACATATCTACATCTTTTTAGTACTATTCTTGCTAGCACTCATAATGCTATTAAAGATAAGACATGGTAATAGATTTAAATATATAGGTTATGTGAGGGCTATGGCATCAAAGAAAATATGGTCGGCTATATGGAAAGAGGTACAAAATAAAAGAGTGTCAGTTGGTGAAAAGATTGAATTGATGGGTAAAGAAGTATACGAAATATGTTTCCGCCAAAAAAAAATATTGTTATCAAAAAAAATTGACGACATCTCACTGAAACTGGCTGAGACATCTAAACAAGTGGCAGAAAAAACGCAATTATGCAAGCGTA
>FLOH01000576.1_pt1 | contig 73418 bp, 63 predicted proteins | sample 756751 | NCBI WGS metagenome assembly FLOH01 (sample SAMEA4026879, study PRJEB14308) | marine metagenome | biome: coastal water; material: water | depth 74 m
GGTCACATCCACTAAGCGATGCATGAAACCAGAAAAGCCTTTGTTGATTTTTTTGTCTCACTGAAACTCACAGTGGGGTTGCTAACCCTTTCTGTCATTCTGGTCTTTTGGGCAACATTAGCCCAAGTGGAACTTGGCGTTTGGGGCGTGCAGGAACACTTTTTCCGCACGTTTTTTGTGTTGGGCAAGATTCCCGGTACGCAAATTCCTATGCCGGTATTTCCTGGAGGTTACTTCATTGGTGGACTGCTGCTAATCAATCTCGTCGCGGCTCATCTCAAGCGTTTCCAACTCACATGGCGCAAAGCCGGTGTTCAACTCACGCATTCGGGTTTGATACTGCTCCTGATAGGCGAATTGCTCAGTGGGCTTTGGCAGGAAGAATATCAGATGCGCCTCGAGGAGGGCCAAACAAGAAACTTCTCCGAAAGTTATCGAGACAACGAACTCGCGATCATCGATATCAGCGATCTCGAATTCGACGATGTGGTGGCAATTCCCGAAGGTCGTCTCGCGGCGGGTAAGGAAATCCAGCACCCCAAGCTCCCCTTCCGGGTTATGGTGCACAACTACTGGCCCAATGCTCAATTGCATATGCGCCCGGAAGCGACCGACGTCCCGGCTTCACCGGCCACAGTCGGCATAGGCCCCAAGGTGAGCACCACTCCTTTGCCGCTCACCTACAAAATGGATGAGAGGAATTTTGCCGCTGGCTATGTTGAATTGATCGGCTCCGAGGGGCCCCTCGGCACATGGTTGGTTTCCACTCAAATAACCATGCCCCAGACCTTCGAGTATGCCGGGCGCACCTATGTCCTCTCGCTCCGCTTTGCCCGCAACTACAAACCCTACTCTCTCAAGTTGTTGGATTTTTCACATGACGTATATGCAGGCACGGCCATTCCGAAGAACTTTTCCAGTCGCATCAAGTTGATGACACCCGATGGCCTGGATGATCGTGAGGTGCTCATCTACATGAACAATCCGCTGCGTTACGCCGGACTCACATTTTATCAGGCCGGGTTCGAAGGTGACCAGACCAGCATCCTGCAAGTTGTGCAAAATCCCAGTTGGATGCTGCCCTACATCTCCTGCGGTCTTATGATGTTCGGACTCCTGCTCCAATTCTCCATTTCGCTTTATCGTTTCAGCGGCAACCGACGGGCCATCGCATGAAGAAGACTATTCCTTATGCCGTGTTTCTGATCGGGGCCGCTTGGTTGAGCAGCACCTTGTTCCCGCATAAGCCGACGACGGAATTTGATGTCACTGCATTCGGAAAACTCCCCGTGCTCGCCAATGGTCGCATCAAGCCCATGGACACGATTGCGCGCAGTTCCCTGTTGCAGATTCAAGGTCGGCAGCATGTCCATATCGCGGACGACACAACCCTTACCCCGATCGAGTGGCTCTTAGATGTTTATTTCAATTCCAACAAATCCAACGATTACCAAAATTTCGAAATCGTTCATCCGGACGTCCTGACCCTCTTCAATCTAAAGCCGGAGGATGGTGGCGGGAAGAAACGATATTCCTATAACCAACTGTCGGGTCGTATTCCTGAGTTGATCCGTCAATACGAGCTCGCGCAACCAATCGAGGCTCAGAATCGCAACCCATTTCAGAACGCGGTGGTACAATTGTATATCAATATTTCGCGTTATCACGAGCTGCAGCACACCCTCGTGATTCCCGAATCCGAGGACTTTATCGGTGAGCTATTGCGCTTCCAAGCAGCGCTGCCTTCCGGCATCGCTGCCGTGCGCGCCAAGCAACAGGGCCAACCTTACTCCGAGGCCGCATTTACCGCTATGATCGTGATGGGACAACGCTATGACCGCTTGGCGGCCAGTAGCCAGATTCTGCCCATACCTCCGGGCAATGAAAACGATGATCCGACCGCATGGTCGACCACTGGACATATCCTGCTTGAATCATTCGCCGCAGGTCATGTCGACCCCACCGCCATGGCTTACGCAGGACTCGCCCGAGCATGGCGCGATCAACGACCCGATCAATTCAACTCCCTGTTGGAGCTCTATCGCACTGAATTGGGGCAACGTTTCACCCCGCAGTTGAAGAAGACTGATGCGGAAACACGCTTCAATTACGCCCAACCATTTTACACGAGCATGATTTTATACGTGCTCGCATTCATTCTCGCCATTCTGTCGTGGCTCAAGTGGCCGGAAGTATTGGGACGCTCAGCTTTTTGGATTATCGTCCTCGCCTTTATCACCACCACCGCAGGCATCGCCGCGCGTATGTGGCTAGAGAGCCGACCTCCCGTCACAAATCTTTATTCCTCTGCTTTGTTTGTGGGTTGGGGCACGGTTTTGCTCTGTTTGATTTTGGAGCTCATTTACAAAAACGCCATCGGTAGTGTGGCCGCTGGTGCTGTTGGATTCGCCACTTTACTGATCGCCCATCATTTATCACTCAGTGGTGACACTCTGGAAATGATGCGGGCCGTGCTCGATTCCAATTTTTGGCTCGGCACTCATGTGGTCGTTGTGACCATTGGCTATTCAGCCACATTTTTGGCGGGGTTTCTCGCGTTGATCTATATCGCTCGAGGACTGTTCACCACCTCCCTTGATAAAGCTACGGCTGATGCGCTCGCCCGCATGGTCTATGGCATCGTGTGTTTCGCCACTCTGTTCAGTCTGGTCGGCACCGTTCTCGGTGGAATTTGGGCCGATCAATCCTGGGGGCGTTTTTGGGGCTGGGATCCCAAGGAAAATGGAGCCCTCCTGATCGTGTTGTGGAACGCCATTATTCTCCATTCTCGTTGGGGTGGCCTGGTCAAGCAGCGTGGCCTCATGTGTCTGGCCGTCTTTGGTAACATCGTGACAAGCTGGAGCTGGTTCGGCACCAACATGCTTGGCGTCGGACTACACAGCTATGGATTCATGACGGCTGCATTCTGGTGGCTGACCACATTTGTCATCAGTCAACTCCTCGTGATCGCCTTGGCCAGTCAGCCGTTGCGCAAATGGAGAAGTTTTCGCCGGGTCGGGGCCTAATTCAGTCGCTCAATAGTTTTTCCGCATGAACCAAGGCACTCTTGGCGCTACGGTCGCCCAGCATTCGGGCAAGCTCGCTGATCCTCGTCTTGCGATTGGCTTGTATGGGCACAATCGTCACCACAGCGCGAGTTTGAGACTGATCCTTGTCAACGACCAGATGACAGGTTGCCTGTCCCGCTACCTGCGGCAAGTGAGTGACACAAAGCACCTGATGACTGCGGGCGATCTCCGCCATTTTCTGCCCAACAACATTTCCGATCTCGCCCCCCACATTAGCATCCACTTCGTCAAAGACGAGCAATGGCACTTCATCGAGATCAGCTAGAACAGTTTTCAAGGCCAACATCACGCGCGCGAGCTCACCACTTGATGCAACACGATTAAGAGGCAGCGGCGCTTCTCCGGCATTCGGCGAAAACATAAACTCCACCGCACAATCCCCCATGGGACCAAGTTCGGCAGTGGGCACCAATCGAATCAGAAATTCAGATTTCTCGAAACCTACTTGCGTGATCATCTTGGCTGCAATTTTAGCCAATTTTCCCGCCGCTTTCTCCCGCAGCGCTCGCAAACTGTTGGCTTCACTTCGTGCCAGATCATAAGATTCGGCCACCTGCTTTTCGAGTTTGAGCAATGCCCCTTCCATGTCGCCCTGCACCTCGAGTTCTCGACGCATATTATCCCGAGCGGCGATGACAGCAATCAGATCACCCCCATGTTTACGCTTCATATCCAACCAAGCATCCATTTCTTCCTGCAATTGCGCGGCTCGTTCCGGATCAAACTGGAGTTGTTCTGCGAAAGATGAAACCCCACCTGCCAAATCGTTTAATTCATGCGACACACTGGTTAGGCGCTGAACCATTTCTGCGCTTCCAGGATCCAGTTCCTCCAAATGCTTGGCCTCACGCAGGACGGCGGACAGTTTGCTTTGTGCCCCATCGTCGCCACTCAGACCTTCGGCCAATCTACCCGATAATTCGATTAAAGCCTGCGCTTGTGTCATCCGCAGAAAATCGCGCTCCAGCGTCGCTATCGCATCATCGGTCAGTTCCAAGGTATCCAGCAGAGCAAGCTGGTTCTGGAGAAAATCCAACTGCGCAGGCGATAGTCTCGTTTCACCACTGATACGTTTGAGTTCAGACTGCAGATCGACCCATTTGCGATACTGACCCTGATACTTGGACAATTGCGCGGAGCAACGTCCGTAAAGATCGAGCAGTTCCAATTGGCAACTGTCCTTCAATAATCGACGTGGTTCACTTGGGCCGTGAAAATCTATCCATCGCTCTCCGATTTGCTGCAGGGAGGATAAAGGAGCGAGACTGCCATTAACGGTTATTTTCGGTGCTTTTTCTCGTGAAAGGCTTCGCTTCAAAATCAGCAAACCTTCCTCACATACGGGCAGGTCCAATTCTGCCAAAAATGCATCCATTCGAGCCGGGTCTGCAAAAAAGAGACTGGCCTCAACTTCACATTTATCTGCGCCCTGTCGGATGATCGTTTTGTCCGCCCGCTCACCTGCCAACAGGCTCAGCGCGCCCAGTAGAATGCTCTTCCCTGCTCCGGTCTCACCGGTAACCGCAGTAAATCCGGCTTCAAAATCGAGCGCAACTTCCTCCAACAAGGCAAGATTACGGATTCGCAGAGATTGAAGCATAGTGCATACGGGACAAAAATCTGCCACCTTTCAAGCGATGTATGCACTCATTTGCAGATCTTTGCGTTCGCCAGACCCAGCATGTAATTTTACTTGCACATCTTACCCTGCTGCGTGCTTACTTCCGGCTCCATTTTTCGGACCCTTAGCTCAGTTGGTTAGAGCGCTTCGTTGACATCGAAGAGGTCACAGATTCGAGTTCTGTAGGGTCCACCATTTTGCCGCTTAACCACTTGATTTTATGGTATTTACGAATCTATTTATCGGCAAACCATTGGAGCGCATCAGCACAATCCAATCTGATTTGAGACCTGAGTCCTTCAACATTCTCAAATTTCTGTTCCGGACGTAGAAACTGCATAAGCTCCACGATAATATCGTCTCCCGCGCTGAAATCACATTCAGACAATAGATGAACTTCCAGTCGTGGATTACTGGTATTTTCGACCGTCGGCCGGACTCCGTAATTGGCTACCCCATTGAATCCGACGGTTTCACCATCTCGACGAACTCTCACCGCATAGACCCCGTATTGCGGCAGTAATTCAGGTATCCAATTCAGGTTGAGAGTAGGAAAACCAATCTGTCGGCCCATCCCTTTGCCGGGAGTAATTCTACCTTCGGCAAAATAGGGATAACCCAGCAACTGGTTCGCATGCTCAATTTCTCCGCTTTCAATCAACTCGCGAATCCTCGTGCTGCTGATGGTTTCATCCTCTTTGTTTCGAACTCGAGGCATGCTGATCACGGCGATCCCCAAACTTGGCGCCATCTGCTTCAACAACGACACATCACCCGCGCGGCCCCGTCCAAATCGCCAATTCTCACCGATGTATATCGCGGCCAATTGTGGTAGAACACGTCGAAATTCGGGCAATAGATCCTCGGCTGTAACTCCGGCAAATTCCGGGGTGAAGGGTTGGGTTATAAGGGCTTCAATCCCCAATCGTGCCAGCACTCGCGACTTCGCTTCCGGAGTCATGATCAACCGGGTAGGATCCTGCGGACGGAACAACCCACTGGGATGAGGCCAGAAAGTGAGTGCCGCAGATATCCCTTCACCTGCTTGCGCCGCATCTACCGCCTTGGCTATCACCGCCTGATGCCCCAAATGCACGCCATCGAACATACCAATCGCAAGATGCAGCGGCTTGGCCGGCAAATGCACAGCCTCCAAGCCCATAAACTGCAATAATGTGCTCACAAAGCCACACTCGGCGCAGCCTCGTGAATCGGGATGAGCCGCTGCTCGATTTCCGGCAATGACAGATTCTGGATCTCATCCAGGGTCAAAGCCTGTGAAATATTAAAGTGATTTGTGGCCGTGCGACGCAGTGCCGATAAATGTGCCCCGCAACCAAGCTTTTGCCCCAGGTCATGAGCTATCGTTCTTACGTAGGTGCCCTTGCTGCTGCACAAACGAAAATCGATATGCGGGAGAGCAAACCGGGTGAGATCAAACGCCGATATACGAATGAAACGCGGTTCACGGACCACATCCTCCCCTTTGCGGGCCTTTTTATATAGAGGGACACCATTGATCTTAATAGCCGAGAACATCGGAGGGATCTGATATTGGTCACCCAGAAAAGTATTCATCTCCACCTCAATTTCCGCCTGGGTCAAAGGTGGCACGGGACGTGTTTCCATCACCGTGCCCTCTGCATCCTGTGAATCGGTGATCTTACCCAATTCAATGGTGCCCGTGTATTCCTTATCCAAGCTGATCAAATATTGGGATATGCGGGTGGCTTTCCCAATCAGCATGATCAGCAACCCGGTCGCCATCGGATCCAAGGTTCCGGCATGCCCGATCTTGCGCATCTTAAGCTTACCCCGCAGACGAGCCACCACATCGTGAGAAGTATGATCCGTTGGCTTATCAACCAGCAATACGCCACAAAGTTCCTTTACCGAAGCCTGCATGATTAGTTAGCACTGCCATTGTTCACTATCTCGATCTGAGCCGATAATTCTGCAACCAGTCGATTGTAGAATACTTCGGTGTCACTCTTCAAACTCAGTCCAGCCGCGCAGGCATGACCGCCACCGTTGAATATTCCGGCTACTCGATCGAGACGGTATACCGCATCCTTGGCGCGTAGGCTGGCCTTCAGGGTGCCGTCGGCCCGTTCTTCGATCAATACTCCCACGTCCACGCCTTCGATGGATCGGGCGTAGTCCACCAGTCCTTCCGTGTCCTCGGAAGTTGACCCGGTCTCAGCAAATATACCACGCCGCAACATCCCGATGCAGAGTCTTCCATTGCACTCTATTTTCAATGATTTCAGGAAAGCTTCTACCAAGCGCAATTTGCCGATCGTTTCACGTTCGTAGAGTTCAAATCCTGCTTCGCTGGGATGTGCACCATGGGCCAGCAACTCGGCCGCGAGCAGAAAAGTGCGGCGGGTGGTTGAGGGAAACAGGAACTGCCCCGTGTCGGTGAGAATACCCGTGTAAAGTGCCTGGGCGGCGATGGCATCAATGGCATACCCAAGGTCGACAAACATTCCGGCGAGGATTTCGGCCGTCGCAGCCGAACCTGTGTCGATGAAGTCGTGTTCTGCAAATCCGGTGTTGGAAATATGGTGATCAAACATTGCGAACGGTCGTGGAAACGCCGCCTGCAATCGTTTGCCGCATCGCTCTCCGTCTGCACAATCAACGAAAATCGCGGTATACTGGGAAGCCGTCGCCAAGATTTCCTCCACGGGTACAAACATAGTTTCCTTGATCAGAAATTGCAGACGCCGAGGCACGGGATCGGCGTTAACACAAACCACATCCAGGCCCAGAGTGGCGAGCACACGCGACAAGCCAACTTGGGAACCGATGCAATCTCCATCCGGCCGGGCGTGACCCACGACTAACAGCTTCTTGCCGACCAAAAGTGGAATCAGGTGCTTTAACCGGTCCGAATGCTGAGGATAAAAATTGTCCATACTACTTTTCCTCACTCCCCGTTTCCACTTCCTCAAGCAATTGCACTATCCGGGTGCCGCGCTCTGCGGCGTGATCCAGTACATACTTTAGCTTAGGCAAAAACTTCAGCACGATTCGTTGACTAAGTTCACGACGAATGACGGGAGACTTCTTGCGTAACCACCGCATCTTGGTTTCGACGAATTCTTCATCACCCACGATCGAGACAAAGGCCCGGCCTTCCCGTAGGTCGGGCGAGACGCGCACCTCCGTAATTGTGATGGTTACCGCCTCCGCTTGATACTGTTGCCGGAGTATGTCGCTGATTTCTCGCTGAATCAGTACGTTTACTCGCAGGGTGCGGTTGCTCATGGCGGGGGTATTCCTATCGCAGGTAGTATCGTTGCCTACTGATTCGCGCTGAACCGTAGGGCTGTAACATCAAAGGGATGCGCGGACCTTTTGTACTTCATAGCATTCAATAGCATCGCCGGCCTCATAGCCGTTGTATTCGTCAAGTTTGATACCGCATTCGAGACCGGCGCGCACATCGTTCGCGTCGTCTTTGAAACGTTTCAGGGTTCCAACCTTGCCCTCGTAAATGACATCCTTTTTGCGTCGCAGACGGGCCATAGCATTGCGGGTGATTTTGCCTTCGGTCACCAAGCAACCTGCCACAAAACCCTTGGCCAGCGGAAATACTTGTCGAACTTCCGCGCCACCCAATTTGACCTCCTTCAGATCGGGATCGAGCATGTCCACCAACGTCTCCTTCACCTTGTCACCGAGTTCGTAGATAATATCGAAGGATTCAATCCGCACCCCGTGATGCTTCGCCAGTGGCGTGACCCCATTTTCCAATTTGGTGTGAAAACCAATGATCATGGCATCGGAAGCACTGGCCATGAGAACATCATTCTTCGTCACAAGCCCCACTTCACTGGCGACAATTTCAAGCGATACTTTGGTGCTCTTGATACCCTCGAGAATATTCCGGACGGCCTCGGCTGAACCAAAAACATCAGTCTTCAGGATAATCTTAAGAGTCTTTGCCTGGGTGGCGGCAATATTGGCAAATAGCTGCTCAACCGAAACCTCTTTGGGACCAGATGCTGCCCGGGTAACCACTTGCTTCAGACGCAATTCCTCCTCTTCAGCAGCATCTTCTGCCGCGCGCATGTTTTTGACCGCTTTGAATGTCCCCCCACTTTCCGGAGTGCCAGACCAGCCAATCACTCGGACCGGTGTTGATGGCGGGGCTACTTTCACGTTCTTGCCCGTTTCATCATACATAGCGCGAACTTTCGCGTAATGCGGTCCGCTCACGATGGCGTCGCCAACTTTCAGCGTGCCCCGATCCACAATAACCGTGGCCAATGGACCGCGACCAAAATCGATCTCAGACTCCACGATAATACCGCTGGCTTTCGCCTTGGGGTTGGCCTTGAGCTCGAGTAGATCGGTCTGCAATAAAATCATCTCCAGCAAAGAATCAACCCCCTCACCATTGATCGCGGATACTGGTACGGTGATGGTTTCTCCTCCCCAATCCTCCGGGGCAATATTGCGCTGCTGCATCTGGGTTTTGACCTGATCCAGATTAGCCCCCTTCACGTCCATCTTGTTGACCGCCACTATGAGGGCAACCCCGGCAGCCTGAGCGTGTTTCAACGCCTCATCCGTCTGAGGCATGAATCCGTCATCAGCAGCCACGACCAACACCGCAATGTCGGTAACATTGGCTCCGCGCATGCGCATTTTGGTGAACGCTGCGTGACCGGGAGTATCAAGGAAAGTAATTTTGCGCCCATCGCGCTCGATTTGATAAGCACCGATGTGCTGAGTGATGCCGCCCGCTTCTCCCGAGACCACCTTAGTCTTCCGAATGGAATCAAGTAGCGAAGTTTTGCCGTGATCAACGTGACCAAGGATACAGACCACTGGCGGACGTGACTCGAGATTCTTCTCTTCGTCCACCGCAGGGTCCACCACTGTTTTCTTCTCTTTTTTGGCCTGCTGCAGCGCGGCTTCAGACTCCCCGCGATGTTTGATTTCCAGAATAAAGCCATGCTTCTCGGCTACGGTAATAGCTACGGCTTCCTCAATCGTTGAGTTCATCGAAGCAAATCCTCCCGCTTGATTGAGCTCAGAGATCAGCTTGAAAGGTTTCATCCCCAACTCCACCGCGAAGTCTCTCACGATGATCGGTGGTTTGATCTGGATGAGTTTCACGTCACCCTTATCTGCCGGCTTGTCCGTAGGCGCGATGGCCGGTGTCGGCTTTGGGCCGGAAGTGCCCTTGGGTATGGGAGGAGCTACGGGAGCAGAAGTCGTCTGCCGTGGCAACGGAGGTGGCACTGAAGCAGGTGCTTTGGCTACCGTAGTCGAAGGGGTAGCAGGAGCTGCACTCGGTGCCTGAGGTGCTTTAATTTTGGGCGTCGGTGGAGGCGGGGGCACTGCTTTCACCGGTTTCGCAACTGCCGGTTTGGCTGCTTCACTACTTTTCTCAGCCTTCTCACGCGCAATATCACCAACTGTTTTTACGAATACGCCCGCGGGTAAATTTACTTTGGGAGGTGCCCCCTTTACTGGAGCCGGTGCGGGCTTCCCCGCGGATTCTTCCACCACTGGGGCCACGGGCTCCGGTTCAGGTTTTTTTAATTCCTCCACCAAGGCTTCAGCCGAGATATTATCGATCGTGCTTGAGACGCTCTTCACATCGAATTTGCGCGTCTTGAGCAGGGTCAACAGCTCCTTGTTGTCCATGCCGATCTTCTTGGCGAGTTCGTGAATGCGGATACTCATCAGTAAATAGTCGTAACGTGCGGGTCAGTAAATCTGGGGTTGTTGTTATTATTTTTGCGCGGAGACACGCTCAATGACGGCTTGGGCCTCTTCAGCCGTGAAACCTGCATCGACGAGATCGTCGGCTTCCACGCCTTCGAAAGCTCCGGGTGAATTAATACCCATCTCAACCAATCGTCCGGCGATCGCTGGATCCAAAGTGAATGTTGAGACCAAGAGATCGATGGCCGTCTTGACCGGATCGTCATCCACCGCCTTGAACTCTTCAATATCAAGGCGCCAGCCAATCAAGCGGGAGGTCAGGCGGGCATTTTGCCCCTTGCGACCAATAGCGACGGCCAAATCATCAGTGGCCACCCGCAGCACGATGCGGTGGGATGGTTCATCGATTATGATATCCCGCGGCACCGCGGGCTTCAGGGCCTCAAGAATCATTTCCTTGGGATCACTGAAGTAACGAATGATATCGATCTTCTCGCCACCCAATTCGCGGACGATGGTTTTCACCCGAGCACCTCGAGCACCGACACATGCACCAACGGGGTCCACCTTGCTGTCAGCACTGGTAACCGCGATTTTAGTGCGGTATCCGGGTTCGCGGGCGAACGCTTCGATTTTGACTGTGCCATCAGCTATCTCGGTGACTTCCAACTCAAACAGCCGGCGCACGAACTTCGGGCTGGATCGGCTAAGGATGATCTCAGGTCCACGAGGCGTGGAATCAATCGATAGCAACAAGCAGCGAATTCGCTCGCCGGGTTGGTATTCTTCCCCCGGAACCTGCTCCCGCGATGTCATGATCGCCTCAGCTTTGCCAAGATCGATATAAAGATCATTGCGCTCACGGCGTCTGACCGTGCCCGAAACAACATCACCGACCTGATCCTTGAAATCATCATAGATCCGATCCTTCTCAAATTGTCGTAAGCGTTGCATAACTGCCTGCCGGGCAGTCTGAGCCGCAATTCGTCCCAAGGTTGAAGGGTCGATTTCCTTTTCGACCAGGTCACCCAATTGGGCACCGGGCACGATGGCCTGAGCCCGTTCAATATGGATTTCAGTCTTCGGATCACTAACGGAATCAACGACTTTCAACATGGCCCATGCATGCATTTGACCATTTTTCTCGTTGATCTCGATCTTGAGTTCTTGACCGGAATTAACTCCTTTTTGAGCTGCCGTTTTGAGGGCATTGGTGATCGTGGCGATCATATCGGCGCGACCGATCCCCTTCTCCTTCTCCATGTATTCCAGGACGGATAGTATTTCGCTGCTCATAGTGCTTGTTTAAATAGGAAAAAAAAAGCGGGCCGAAGGGCCCACTTTTAGAAAGTGAGTGTGTAAAAGAAGGGGGAATCGTATTTTTACTTCACCCCATGTCAAGAGCCCACGGAAAGCGCAGCTAATGATCCGCTTGCTCTTGCTCGATCAACCACCCCAATAGCCCCTGAACTCTGCCGTGAGAGAGAATAAGTGGGCTTTTATCCGGAGTTTCTGTCTCATGTAAAATCGTAATCAATCTCTTGGGAACATCACCCAAGAACCAGTGATACCATAGCCCAAATAGATTAATATCACCCAATCTACTGGCTACTAATGGCAAAAACCCATCGCAAATCATGTTATCCAGTCGGGTTCCACCAATAGCTGAACCTGAAATCTCCAAACCCAGTCGATTCCGCCATTGGCGCATGTTCTTGGCCCTGCGCACCAATTTTGTGGACTCATCCGCACTAGTTGTCGGCAATTCGGCTGCCAGCTCTGCCAGACGTTGCGGCCAATCGGGACAAGCCCTGGTCCAGCTTTGATATTGACCAAGGCGTTTCCGGGGATGGTTGGCGGGGCGGACACCGGATACATTCCACCTGCTGGCCTCCTGATGGATGAGATCATCCAGATTCAGATCAAAAGGTGCCCCCCAATCACTTAAGCGATGGCGCATCGCTATACTAAGCATGGGCACTCGGTTATAACGATAACCCAGAATCTCCATCGCCATTTGGTGACATGCCTCAGTCCACCCCGCTTTGGCGATTCGCAACGCGGCGAAGTGGCACTTTTGCTCCCACCTCATGGTCGCCGCCGCCAGCAAATCAGCCGCGGGTGTTTGCAGCAAAATATCTCGCACCCTGATTTCGGACTGATTGGCCAAAGTCTCCACCGCTGCTTCAGCGGCATACTCCTCGAGATCGTGGTGCAACCAAGGTAACAACACCAATGTTGGAATTGGTTCTCCTTTTCCGTTGCGTGTGACATGACCAATTCGCAGTGGAAACAGGACTACATGCAGAACCACGTTGTCGTAGGCGGCATCGCCTGCGTGACCGTGAGCTTCCCAATCCTCAGCTCGCAAATGAATTTCCACCTCACCGACCTTTTCGTTTTCTTCCCCAATTCGTAGCTGCGCATGCTTGAAATCCGGACCCGCCAACAAATTCCATTGTCCCGGATTGATCACCCGAACTTTGACCCCGTCCGTAGTGCAAAGCTGGCTTTGGTCATAAGCCCCCTGAGCCCATATTTTCTGCAATAGCTTTTCCGAAAAAACAAATGGCCCGTAGATTCCTTGGATTTCCGCAACTGCCGGTTCTGAGGTAGACCCACTCATGAGGAAATCTTGCCCTCATTAAGAAAGCTGGACAAGCGCAGCTTTTCGCAAAACTTGTCTCCAGTGCGAAAGGAGAGGTGGCAGAGTGGTCGATCGCGGCGGTCTTGAAAACCGCTGAGCCGCAAGGCTCCGGGGGTTCGAATCCCTCCCTCTCCGCCATCCTTCGCTCTACGAGCTTCGGATGGCACGGCCATTTTTTGACTACCTACAGCAACCGACTGTAGAATCGTCACTTTAGCGAAGGATGCCCTTCGTAGCCTTGGCGAAGTAGGGCTTTTCGGTACCATCCTTTCATGTATTACGTTTATTTGATCGAGAGCATCGAAGATTCAAACAGGCGTTACGTGGGTTATACCGAAGACCCCAAGCAGCGACTAGCAGATCACAATATAGGCAAGAATGTCAGCACAGCTGAGCATCGGCCATGGCGAATCCAAACCTACATCGCATTTTCAACGAAGGGTCGTGCCTTATCATTTGAGCAATACCTCAAATCAGGTTCGGGTCACGCGTTCTCGAATAAACGCCTCTGGTAAAACAAGCAGCCAATATGGCGCATGGCACGAAGTGACACGGCAGACGCGCAGCGGATGCGAGAGAAAGGATATGGGGCATTGCGTATGGAATGAGGCCAAGGGCCGGAAGTTGGTGAAACCAACGAAGCCAATCCTTCCCTTCCCCTTCCTGTCATCTTCGGAATGCCCACTCACTTTGAATTGAAATCGATTAGAATGAAACCAACGTTTCCGAATTTCTTCAGCATAAATTCAGGGTGATTGCATCGCAGGACAATCGAGCGAATATGGGATTCAACTATGGATTACTTTAAAGAGATCGGCGAAAAGCTTTCTGCGCGCTGTGGCGAAGGCGAATTGGGCGTGAACTTTCCCGAACTGGCCGCGGAGGTGCTGGCGGAGATTCCGGTGCCCGCCGATACCGGCATCGAATTCATGGCGGATTGGGCACTGGGACGGGAGCGTTTGCCGGAACAGGTCAATTTTCACAGTGGTTTCGGGGAGCCTCCGTTGGTGGTTTACGAGGAACCACGATTTTATGCAGAAGTTCTTTTCTGGTTTCACGGTCGCACGTCGATTCACGGTCATGGGTTTTACGGAGCTTACCAAGTTCTGGCCGGATACTCGATTGAGGCGGAGTTTTCATACCGCCGAGATCAGGAACCCGTCCCCGGGATTCAATTGGGAGAGTTGGAACCCACTGCGCTCCGGTTGATAACTCCCGGCGACATCTCGCGTATTTTGCCGGAAGAGGCCTTCATTCACACGGTGATGCACATGGGAAATCCATCGCTCACGCTCGTGATCCGCAACAAAGGAGAGCTGGTGCAGTTTGATTACTCGATGAATGGCTTGGGAGTAAACGCCTATCAGGACTCTCAAACCCATGTGCGCCAAGCCGAAGTGCTGAGTGCGTATCACGAAGCAAACCCGGATGGTTTCGAAACCCGATTGCTTGAGTTCCTAAAAACCGGGAGTGCCCATCGGATGGCCCGGATTCTCAAAGAAATGGAACATGAGATCGACGAAGGATTTTTAAAGGGGAGGATCCGCGAATTGGCAGTGGAGCGTTTCGGTCCACTCGGTAAGGCGATTATCGAATCCCTCACTCGAACCATTCGTAGCAACAAAATATGGGATGAGGTCGCGGGAATGGATGATCCTGCACTTCAGCTTAAAACGGCGCTGGGGGATCTTTTCCCCAAGAATAAAAAGCTACTGACCGTGGTGGGCCGAACATTCCCGGATGGCGATCCGGTTGCTGTTTTGAAAAACTGGGCCGATACTGTCAGCAAGATTAGGTGAGTGAGGCGCAAAAAGGGTCTGGTTTAAACTCTTGTAGTCGACCGATCTGGTGAGACTAGGAAAGGGTGATTTCCATAATTCGAGGGGGTGCGATGATTGGCTATAGGAAGCTATCCGGTAATTGTGATCCCTCCTCCTCCGCCAGCCTTCGCCAAGCCTACGGCTGGCAGGCCAGCTCTGGAATATTTTGAACTGAACGCCATGATAGGCACGAAGACTGCCGACCATAGGCTTGGCGAACGTGGACTCATGTCCCAAGTTGGCAGGATCGTCAGGTTCGACGATCGGAAGATGCCATTCATTATTAGCGCAGAATACACTCACATTAGCAGCTGACTACTAATGATGTGAGCACAGGTGTTGGATAGGCTCTGATGTTGCGTGACGTGTTGGTAATTGCTGCACTGCGCACCAAGTAAGTCAGCCGTCTCACTTCGCTGATATTAAACACCCTTTCGCTTCCCATGAATTCTGTTCGCATTGGAATTGTCGGCGCCGGTTTCGCCGCTTGCTATCATGTCTCCTGCCTGCGCCGGGTCTACGGGGCAAATGTCGATATCGTGGGTGTGACTTCCCTACGTAAAGAAAGCCGCGAAGCGTTCGGTGCCACTCACAACATTCCGGTCTTCGCAAAGGTTAAAACCCTGCTGGACCATGTCGACGTGATCGACATCTGTTCTCCGCCCTCCGCGCATGAAGATGCCATCCTCATGGCCGCCGCTGCGGGCAAAGGCATCATCTGCGAAAAACCTTTGACGGGGTATTTCGGCCCAACTGGTGCAGACCAAGACTACCGCGGCGACAGTGATTCAAAAAGAAAGATGCTGGACGAAACGATGGCTCGATTGAGTCGCATTGCCGAGGCCGTGCGAATATCCAACAGTTTTTTCGGGTATGCGGAAAACTTCATCTATGCGCCCAGTGTGCAAAAGGAACGTGAGATCATCACAAAAAGCGGCGCACAAATCCTACGCATGACGGGGGAAGAATCCCACAATGGTTCTGCGTCGTCGGACTACGGCATATGGCGGTTGGCCGGCGGCGGATCTCTCATCGGCAAGGGCTGCCACCCTCTCAGCGGTATGCTTTACTTGAAGAGAATCGAAGGTCTCGCACGCGATGGTCGCCCTATTCGGCCGATGAGTGTGACGGCCCGCACCCATCAACTCACCCGACTACCGGTATACCGCGATCTGGGGTTTATTCGCACCGATTATCACGACATCGAGGATTATGGATTCATGCATGTCATCTTCGATGACGGCACTGTCGCGGACGTGATGACGAGTGAAGTCTCACTCGGAGGCATCTACGATTACATAGAAGTTTTTGCCAATAATCACCGCACTCGCTGCAAAATCAGTCCCGTGGGCTTGGTGGACACCTACAATCCCCAGGGTGCACAATACAAAGACATCTATCTCGCGGAAAAAGTCAGCACCCAGGAAGGATGGTCCCGATCAGCAGCAGATGAGAATTTCACGATGGGCTACCAGGGTGAGTTGGAAGACTTTATCACCTGTGCAGCCACTGGACAGAAGCCTCAATCCGACCTGGATCTGGCAATCGACACCACTGGGACGATCTATGCAGCCTATCTTTCCAGTGAAAATCGTGGATGCGAAGAATCAGTGCCACGTCTCTGATGAGCTGGCCCTGCGGTCGTCCGCACTGTTGAACCAAGTGTCTTAAGTCGCTTCACCTAGTTAGCTATTAGCTGAGCAAACGTTGGCGTAAACACACGCTGCTAGTTTCTTATAAACGATTGCACCTGCGGTGGATGGGGAGCGAAAATTCATCATTCGCTACATCTAACCGGCCATGAAAACGCTCAACGATTCTCCTGATATATTAAAAGTCGCAATAATTGGCCTCGGCCATTTGCACCCGCGTTCCTACATGCTGTTGTTCGCTCAAATTCCCGCAACTCAGGTGGTGGCAGTAGTGGAAGCAGATCAAAAGATACGTGACCCGTTTGCGCAGGAATTCGGGCTATCCGGCTATGCCGACCTCGACGCGATGTTGGCCATGGAAAAGCCAGATATAGCGGCCATCTTCCTCCCCCATATTGATTGCCCCGCCGCAGCAATTCGCTGTGCCCAGCAAGGCGTGCACGTCATGGTCGAAAAACCTGTGGCCGTGAGTGCCGATGCTGCTCAATCGATCGTTACAGCTGCACATGCCGCTAACGTGAAAATGACCACAGGATACTGCTGGCGGATGCACCCAGTGGCTCAAGAAATCAAGCGAATCGTGGAAAGCGGCATCATCGGAGACGTGATCGGCGCCGAAGGTCGCTGCGCGGCGGGCCGCTTAACGCGTTACATTGACGGTTATTCGCCATGGATGCTTGAAAAAGCCAAATCCGGGGGTGGACCTATCTACAATCTCGGAGTGCATTGGATAGATCTCTTTCGTTGGATCCTCCAAGACGAAGTGGCCGAAGCGTCGGGTCAAAATGTGAAGATCAATCAGAGCTACGATATCGAGGACAACTCGTTTGCACACCTGCAGTTCAACAAGGGCACGTTGCTCGCCTTAGACATCAGCTATACCGTCCCCGACAGCTACCCTCACGGTCGAGAACTCTACATCGGTTTGCGTGGGACCCGTGGTGTCCTGTCGTGGTCGCCAGCATATGAGGGGCAGAAAGATGTCCTGCAGATTTGCAGTGACGATACGGCCATGGGCGGCTCACCGGTAAGAAGCATGGAGTTCAATCTAGAGCCGGTGAAAGGCTACTCGGGCTACATGGGCAGGGAATACATACGGACATTTGTCGATGCCATCCACACCGACGGTAAACCACCTATCTCAGGCGAAGATGGGGTGGCGGCATTGCGCGTAGTCGAAGCAGTTTATCAGGCCGCGGCCGAAAAGCGCTGGGTCAAAGTAAACCCCCAAGAAAACTAAACTTATGAAGGTTGTTGTCACAGATTACATCGAGGAAAACCTCGACTGGGAAGTGGAACAATGCCGTGAAGCCGGCATCAATTTCTCCGCCTACCAGCTAAAATTCAAACCCGAGGCAGAAGTGCTGGCAAAGGTGCAGGACGCCGAGGTCATCGTCGTCAACATGGTCAAATTTGACGCCTCGCTCATCTCACAACTGACGAAATGCAAGCTCCTGATCAGACATGGGATCGGCTACGACAATGTCGACGTCGATGCCTGCACCAAGCAGGGCATCGTGTTCGCTTACCAGCCCGATTACTGCAAGGAAGACGTAGCCGAGCATGCCATCGCGCTGATTTTTGCCTGTGCGCGAAAAGTCGTGGCCAGTCGCCGGACCCTCGATAAATCGAGCGCCGACGGTCAATGGGATTTCTCCGGATTGTTTCCGATCGGCCGCATGCAAGGAAAGACGCTCGGCATTGTTGGGGTCGGACGCATAGGCAGTCGCGTCTACCGCAAGCTGCAACACTTCGGCATGAAGATCATCGCGACAGATCCATATCTGAGCGACCAACGGAAAGCTGAGTTCACTGACCTAGAATTCGTTGATAAAAAGACTCTGTTCTCGACCGCGGACTATATCACGATTCATACACCGCTGAATCCCGACACCCGCCACCTGGCCAACACCGAGACGTTGTCGTGGATGAAACCCACCGCCTATCTTGTTAACACTTCACGTGGCCCGATGGTCAATGCTGAGGCGCTGGCGGTGGTGTGCCGTGAAAAGAGCATCGCCGGCGCGGCGATCGATGTGTTCGACGTGGAACCCCCACCCACCGACCATCCCTTGTTCGGTTTGGATAATGTGATCCTCACCCCCCATATCGGATGGGCCTCTGAGGAAGCCGGTTGGGAAATCCGCAAGAGCATCATTAACGATATTAAGGCCCAAGCACAGGGACAGCCCGCCCGCTGCGTTGTGAACAAGGAACTGCTGAACGAAGCGACATCATGAGAATTGCAAAAGTAACTTCCCCATTGCCCGGACCGAAAGGTAAACTGCTCATTGAAAAATGGCTTCAATATGAAGCCGATGCGGCTGGATTCCAGGCACCCGTGGTATGGGACCATGCCAAGGGCAGTGTTGTCACCGATGTGGATGGAAATACCTATCTTGATTGGACGTGTGGAGTGCTAGTGACCAGTGTGGGTCACTGTCATCCCCATCTGGTCGAAGCGGCCCAGAAAGCAACGGCCCGACTGTTGAACAATTACGAGAGCCCAAATGTCGAACGGGTCGCCGCTGCTGAGCGGCTGGTGAAAGCTCTCCCAACGCATCTCGACAAATGTTTCTTTCTATCGACCGGCAGTGATGCCACCGAAGCCGCGGCGAGGTTGCTGAAACGCAAATCCGGTAAATTCGAAATCCTCTCGTTCGAAGGTGGGTTTCATGGCCGGACACTGCACGCCGCATCGATGGGTGGCCTGTCCGGACCGAAGAGTGGCTATGGGCCAACGGTGCCCGGTGTCATCCGCGCCCCCTTCCCCAATCCTTATCGCGATCCCTACGGTTGGTGCGATGATGGCCCCGACTTCAAAAAGTATTTTGCTCACCTCGACAGTACCGTCATGGCGAACTCCACCGGCAGCCTCGCAGGTGTGATGGTCGAGCCTTATCAAGGTGCGGGCGGTTTCATCTTCCCCCCTCCGGGATGGCTCAAAAAACTTGAAGAGTGGATCCGTCAGCGCGGCCTACTCTTTGCCTTGGATGAGGTGCAATCTTCCTATGGCCGCACGGGTAAAATGTGGGCCATGGAACATGAAGAGGTGAAGCCCGACATCGTGGCCATTGGCAAGGCGATCGGCTGTGGAGTGCCAGTGTCTGCTGTCGCCGCAACTTCCGACGTTTTCTCGTGCTTGAAGAAGGGTGAACTTTCGAGCACCCTCGGAGGCAATCCCGTTTCAAGTGCCGCCGTCTGCGCAGTGCTCGATATTTACGAACGCGAGCCACTGGTCGAAAATTCCGCCAAACTGGGGGCCTACATGAAATCGCGACTGCAGGAAATGGCCGCCACCTGTCCTTATCTCGGTGATGTGCGCGGACAAGGTTTGGTCATGGGTCTCGAACTCGTGAAAGATAAACAAACCAAGGAACCTGCCCCCGAGCTGATCAAACTATTGATCGTCGATTGTGCCAACCATGGTCTGCTCATCGGTTCCGTGGGGATGTTTGGAAATGTAATCCGCGTGGCACCTCCTCTCGTCATGACTCAAGCCGAGGCCGATGAAAGTCTCAGCATCATGGCCGGTGCTTTATCACGACTGAAACTCTGACCCCACGATCCATGAACGACTCCATCCGAAAATCTGTCGATGAACTCATGCCCGATGCGCAGCGTTTCCTCGCTGACCTCATTCGCATCCCTTCACTACCCGGCCAGGAACACGAGGTCATGCTGTTATGCGAACGCGAATTCAGGCAACTGGGCGTTGCCGTGGAGCGGATCCCGTTGACGGATGCTCTGAAGGAAGATCCCGATTATTCGACCCCGGTGCCGGGGATAACCTACGATGGGCGCTTCAATCTGCGAATCGTGCGCAAGGGCACAGGCGGTGGGCGCAAATTGATCATCAATGCGCACACCGACGTGGTGCCACCTTCGGAAGGTCAAACCGATGCGTTTAACCCTAAAGTTAAAAACGGAGTGATGTTTGGCCGCGGGGCCTGTGACGACAAAGGCCAGGTCGCATTGTTCTATCTTACCCTCAAAGTGCTCGATGCGATCGGAGCCAAACTGACCGGGGACCTCGTCGGTCACATCGTCGTCGAGGAGGAAAACGGCGGCAATGGTTCGCTCGCGATGGCGCGCACTGGTGAAAAAGCCGATGGCTGCATCGTTCTTGAGGCATCAGATGGCAAACTCTTCACTTCCATCAGGGGTGCCGTGTGGTTCCGCTTGGTCATGCAAGGAAAGGCAGGGCATAGCGGCCAAGCCGGACAGACGCGCAGCGCGCTGTTGTTGGCCCGCGATGCGATTGAAATACTGGAAGATTATCAGGCCGATTTGCTTGGTGCTTCCTGGGGATTCCCGCTTTTCGATCCCTACGAAAACCCAATGCCGATTACTTTCGGCAAGCTCGAGGCCGGTAATTGGCCAGCCGCTGCACCCAGTCGCGCCGTGCTCGAGGGTGTGCTGGGACTGCTGCCAAATCGGACCAAGGAACAGGTCTGCACCGAGATGCGGGATGCGCTGGCACACAGCGGGGATGAAATGTTTACGCGCAGCTTTGAGTTGAGCTTCATGTATCGTCACGACTGCAGTGTCGTCGATCCCGACCATGAGTTGCCCCAGGCCATTCTCGCGAGCGCCAAAGTTGCAAAGCTGCCTCTGGACGTAAGTGCGATGACGGCTTCATGCGATGCATGGTTTTACAATAATCAGCTCGGCATCCCGACCGTCGTTTACGGAGCCGGAACGCTCAAGGTCGCGCACTCCAAGGAAGAACAACTCGCGCTTAAAGATCTCGCCGACGCAGCCGTCCTGTTGAGCAGCTTCGTCCACAATTATTGCCAGTAAAACCAGAACCTTCTATTCATCCATGAAAGCACTCGTAAAAACTCAAAAGGGAAAAGGCTTCCTCGAACTACGCGAAGTGCCTGAGCCCAGTGTCAAAGCCGGCGAAGTGAAGATCGAAATCGCCGCATGTGGCATCTGTGGCACCGACGTCCACGTAAAGCATGACGAATTCCCGTACTGGCCACCGGTGACGCTAGGACATGAGTTTTCGGGCACGGTCGTGGAAATCGCTCCTGATTGTCGCAATGCCAAGGTCGGCGAACGCATCGTCGCCGAACCACACAATCTGGCCTGTGGCGTTTGCCATCTCTGTCGCACGGGAAACACCCATATCTGCGCAGAGAAACGTTCCCCGGGTTGGGGAGTGGATGGTGGTATGGCGAAATTCATCTGTTATCCGGAAAAGCTGCTGCATCGTTTACCCGATACCATGACGTTCGACCAAGGCGCTTTGGTTGAGCCTACAGCCAATGCCGTGACAGATGTGATTGAACGCGGGCGAATCACAGCTGGTGATTTTGCTGTCGTGATCGGACCCGGCCCAATCGGATTGCTCGCGGCCATGGTGGCAAAGGCTGCCGGGGCTCGTGAAGTCGTCGTTATTGGCACCCCCGGGGATGTGGAGTTGAGGCTCAAGAAAGCCAAAGAGCTCGGTTTCACCACGGTCAATTTGGGTGAGACCAATCCCGTCGACGTAGTCATGGCCATGACCGGTGGGATCGGTGCCGATATCGTGATTGAATGCAGTGGCTCCCCACGAGCGATCCCAGGCACGATCGACCTCGTCCGCAAACTCGGCAAAATCTGCGTGATTGGTCTCACCGGCAACCGACCGGTCGAAGTGCCGTGGGACAAATTCAGTTTCAAGGTCGTCGAAGTGATCTTTAATTTGTCGACCAGCTATACTTCGTGGGATCGCACGATCGCCTTGATCGACAAGGGGCTGGTGCCAGCTGAAAAAATCATCACCCACCGTTTGCCTCTAGATCAATGGGAGGAGGCTTTTGCTGCGGTGGAGAATCTCCAAGGACTGAAAGCCCTGCTGATACCTTGATAAGATCATCACAACTCAAACGGATATCATAATGACAAAACCCATCGGATTCGGAATTCTCGGTGCCGGCCTCATTGCCCCTTTCCACGCCAGGGCCGTGTGCGACACCAATGGCGGCAAACTCATTGCCGTATGTGACATGGCGAAGGACCGCGCGGACAAACTGGCCGGTGAGTTCAACGTCAAGGGCTACTACAGTCTCGAAGAGATGCTGCAAGACCCAGAGATCGACGCCATCAACATCGCCCTGCCCAACCACCTGCATCACGATGCCGTATTAAAATGCGCTGCGGCCGGAAAACACGTGCTGACCGAAAAACCCCCGGCTATGAGTTTGAAGGAGACCGATGAAATGATCGCTGCCTGCCAACAGGCAGGGGTGAAATTCGGTTGCACGGTCCAGTGCCGTATCCGCAAGTCCATTCAAGCGATGAAACGAGCCGTGGACAGCGGTCGCTTCGGCAAACTTTACCATGCTGATGCCATCATGAAATGGTTTCGCTCCACCGAGTATTACACGGGCGATGCTTGGCGTATGTCGCGCAAATCAGGCGCAGGGGTGACGGTCCAACAGGCGTTCCACTACATTGACCTACTGCAATATCTTGTGGGACCAGCAAAGCAGGTGCAGGCGCGCATGACGAATCTGGCGCACCCCTCAATTGCCCTCGAAGACACATTGATGTCGTTTGTTGATTTCAAATGTGGCGCCCAAGGAGTAGTCCATGCTTCTACGGCATTGTGGCCCGGCACCGATGTGCGGATTGAACTCAATGGTGAAGATGGCACGGCGATCATGGCCGGCGAAAAAATGCTGACATGGCAGTTCCGTGACGATCGTCCGGAAGATGAGGAAATCCGGAGCTACGGCAGCGCCTCGCAAGCAACTGGAGCAAGCGGCGCCGCGGATTTGGGCCATGCTGATCACACCGTCGTCGTTCAAGACATGGTTGATGCGATCAATGAGAATCGCGAAGTTAGCATCCCGGTTTCATCGGTGCGTCCTACTCTGGAAATCGTGCTGGCCATGTATGGCTCGGCCGCTCGCAGCCAGCCGGTGACCCTGCCGGTGCAGGACGACGAGAGTATTTGGCAATGGAAGACTTGAAGCGCGGATCAATTCCGTCCTTCCTGCTCTTCCTCCATGAGACTTATTCGCCATCTTACCCCGACCGGCCCGGCCTACGCTGCGCTGCAACCTGACCGATCTGCCCGCGAAGTCGTAGGCGACATCCTCGGTGACTACCAAGTCACTGAGCGTGTCGTGACACGCGGCAAGCTCCTCGCACCCATTGCTCCAACCGACATTCTTTGTATCGGAGCCAATTACCGAAAACATATCGAAGAGAGCGGCCCGTCTGCCCCTCAAGCACCGGTGCTCTTTATCAAACCAACCAGCGCCCTGCAAAATCCGGGCGATCCGATTGAGATACCGGTTAAGCTCGCCAGTCATGAAGTGGACTACGAAGGCGAACTCGCAATTGTGATCGGAAAGCGCTGCAAAAATGCCACTCGAGCCAATGCGCTCGATTTCGTGCTTGGCTACACCTGTGCCAATGATGTCACCGCCCGGGACTGGCAAAAGAAACTCGGCGGTGGTCAATGGTGCACCGGAAAGGGATTTGATACCTTTTGCCCTCTGGGGCCCGTGCTGGTCACACGTGATGAGATTGCGAATCCCAATGATCTTCGGATCAAGACAACCGTCAGCGGCGACGTAAGGCAGGACTGGACCACGGGCGGTATGATTGCGGATGTCCCCGCGCTCATCGAGTTCCTGAGTAGCAGCAAAACCTTGTTACCGGGTGCCGTAATCCTGACCGGCACCCCGCATGGGGTGGGTGCCGCCCGCACCCCGCCCCTGTTTTTGAAAGCTGGGGACAGCGTCAGCATCGAAATTGAGAAAATTGGCACCCTGACCAATCCAGTCGTTAACGAAATCGTTGGCTAGACATTCTGCAGAAAATCGCGGGAAGCGATAAAGCCGCGATACTCACCTGCGAGCGTGCCGTTGAAGTCAACATCCTCCAACTCAATCGAAACGAAGCCGCGGTAGTCTACCGCAACCAATTCTGTGAGAAGCTCGGTCCATGAAGACTGGCCTTTCCCCGGGATGGTATATCTCCAACTAAAGCCGCCCCATGGATAGCTCTCGGCAAAAACGCCATCCTGCTCGTGGCCAACATCGTAAAGGCGATCTTCATCAATCCAGGTATCCTTGCCGTGCATGTGAACCACCTGGGGTGCGAATTCCTTCAGAAATCGAAGGGGGTCAATCCCCATGCGTATCAGGTGAGAGGGATCATAATTGATCCCATAATACGACGAATCCATCTCCTTTAAAAACGCCCGATATGATTCCGGGTTACAGCAATGTGCATTGCACCCCGGCCAGCCTTCGATCGCCAGACGGACTCCCGTTGCAGCCAATACTTCACGCAATTGTCCGTATGTCTCCACCATATACCGGAATGTCACGCTCCGAGGCAGGCTCACATCTTCGGCGAGCATGACAATGAAGATGATCTTTGCTCCCGCCGCAGCGGCTTCACGGATAAATTTCTCCGCCGCGACCACGGTGGCTTTCCGCGTGGTTGCATCAGCCGATAGCATGCCGGACCACTCGCTGCCAAACAGATCGATCGTGCCCACCGGCAATCCGGTGCTTTGCCAAGTATTCAATGTGCTGAGTTGATTTGCGGGAAGATCAACGCACCCAAAACCCTGAGTCATGGCCCACTCCGCGGTTTCCAAAACCGGGCGTTCAGCCAATGTACCCGTCAGGCGAATGCCGATCGGGAAATTACCAGTGAGAGTCTTCGCAATTGTAGTCATAAGATATGGAAGTAATGAAATACTGCGGAGGAGATGTCGATGAAAGCGTAAGGCAAAATCCCTAATTCCAAGACCCCATGTGTTCCGCTCGCTTACAGATCATGGTTAAATCGAATCTGCGATTCTCGGGACTATAGTCGGTCATTCTCACGGAATAGTTTGGACTACTCATTCGCAATTTCCGACAACTCTCAGCAACGGCAACCATTCACTCTCTCTTCGAATAACAGTAGTTGTTACACTCTCATGACCTCAAAGAAAATCCGCATAGCTTTCGCGGGTGTTGGCGGGATGGGCCAAGCCGCCCATCTCCGCAACTACGCCACCCTGCATGATGTTTGTGAAGTTGTCGCCCTCGCCGAAATGCGACCTCTGCAGGCCAGAGCCGTCGCGCAGAAATATAATGTGCCCTGCGTCTACCACAGCATCACAGAGATGTTGGATAAGGAAAAAGTTGATGCGATCGTGGCATCGCAACCTTTTACTCGGCACGGCATTTTGGTGCCGGAATTGGCCTCAGCCGGAGTGCCCATCTTTACAGAAAAGCCAATTGCAGCTTCGGTAGCCGTCGGTGAAAAAATTGTCGAGTCGGTCGCCAAGGGTGGGACTTGGCACATGGTCGGATACCACAAACGCAGTGACCCCGCCACCGAGTATGCCAAGCGGATCATCGATGAGCTCAAGCAATCCGGCGAACTCGGCAAACTGAACTATGTGCGCATTGCCATGCCGCCGGGTGATTGGGTCGCCTCAGGTTGGACCGATACCATACATGGTATGGATCCGACACCGGAACTCGCATTGGACCCCAAACCGCAAGATATGGATGATGATTCGATCCAGGACTACGAGGCGTTCGTTAATTACTACATCCACCAAGTGAATCTGCTCCGTTTTCTGGTTGGAGAATCCTACAAAGTCTCATACGCCGATCCTGCCAAAGTGTTGTTTATCGCCCACACCACAAGTGGGGTGCCATGCAGTATCGAGATGGCCGCCTATTCCACCTCCATCGACTGGCAGGAAACCGCCCTGATTGGATTTGAACGTGGCTATGTGAAACTCTCTCTACCCGCCCCCCTCGCCCACAACCGTCCGGGTAGCGTAGAGATATTTAAGGATCCGGGGAAAAATGCCGTGCCCGTGACCCTGGCCCCGCAGATGCCATGGGTTCACGCCATGCGGAACCAAGCACTTAACTTTATCAAAGCCGTGCGCGGAGAAATGTCGGCACCCTGCCTTGCGCCCGAAGCTTTGGAGGACATCAAAATCGCACGTGAATACATCCGTCTACTAAAAGGAGTATAAAACCATGGCTTTGACCTTCTCTAAAATAATCCTGTCGGCGGAACGATACGAATCAGCCGGCGTGTTCGACGTAAACGGTAACGGCATTCCAGATATCGTGAGCGGCGGTTACTGGTATGAAGGTCCCGATTTCAAACAGCAGCACAAGATTGGCGGTGTCACCGCGCACGATGAATATTACGACGATTTCTCCACCATCGCGATGGACATCAATGGGAACGGTCGGATGGACTTCGTTACTGGCGGCTGGTGGGGAGAAACCCTGCGTTGGCGTGAAAACCCTGTAGATGGTGATCAGGAGTGGCCTACCCACATCATTGGCGAAACCGGTAGCATCGAATCAACCCGCGCGTGGGACGTCGATGGTGATGGTGATCTGGAAATCGTTCCCAATACTCCTGGGTCGCCTCTAGTCGTCTACAAACTCATTCGCGATGAGAATGGGAAAGGCACGGGAAAGTTCACCACCCACAAACTGAAATTCTCCGGCCGGGAAAACGATCACCAAGGTCACGGGCTGGGATTTGGGGATATCACCGGTAATGGACGTGGTGACTTTGTGCTGCGTGACGGCTGGTTGGAGGCCCCGACTGATCCCTACAACGAGGAGTGGATCTGGCATCCGGACTTCGACCTGGGTCGTGCGCCCAGTGTGCCCATTCTGGTGGTTGACTTAAATGGGGACGGTAAAAATGAACTCATTCTCGGTGAGGGTCACGGGTACGGGCTCACCTGGTGGGAGCACAACCTAGATGCTACCGGCAAACGGTTTTGGACGAGTCACGACATCGATCCCTATAGTAGCCAATACCATGACCTGCAATGGGTGGATATTGATGGTGACGGCCAAGGTGAATTAATCACCGGTAAGCGTTTCCGTGCTCACCCCCAAGGCGACGGCGGCGACAAGGATCCCTACGGCTGGTATGTCTTCAAATGGACCGGCGAATGTTTCGCCAAGCACGTGATTGACTTTGGTCCCATCGGCACGGGCAAAGGTCTGGGCATTCACTTTGCCGTCGCCGATCTGACTGGAGACGGCTCCCTAGATGTCGTGGCACCGGGCAAGGACGGTCTCGCCATCTACTACAACCAAAGAAATAGCTAGTGCTTCCCGGGAGTGAAGTAGCTTCAGCTTCGACGCATGGTCATCAGCCAAAGCATGTTGAGCAGCGAACCAAGAAATGCCGCTACATAGGTCAGGGCCGCAGCGTTCAGGGTCTGCGATACACCAGGCATTTCGTCGCGCTCGATAATGCCTAGTCCGACCAACTCCTTTTTGGCCCTACGGCTGGCATCATACTCAACCGGCAGGGTTACCAGATGGAATACGGTTAATACGGCATAAACCGCGATGCCCAAGGTGATCAACCCCGACATGCGAAAGAAAAAACCACCGATGATTACGATCGGCAGCAATTTGGAACTAATGGTGGTGATAGGCACCAAGGCCATGCGGGTCTTCAACATCATGTAGCCAACCTTGTGCTGGATGGCGTGACCGGCTTCGTGTGCCGAAACGCCAAGCGCCGCCAAACTGGTGCCCCGATAATTCTCGGAAGAGAGGGCGAGGCGTTTATGCGTGGGATCATAATGATCCGTCAAATGACCGCCAATTTCGGTGATTTCCACATCGCTGATGCCAGCCCGTGACATCACCGCTTCGGCGGCTTCGCGGCCGGTGATGCGGCCCCGGGAGAGAATGCGCATATTCTTCTTATAGGCACTCGAGACCTTGTATTGCGCATACATCGCAAAAACGAAGGAGAGTAAAAGCAGCACCATTATGATCGGCTGCGAAAGTAGTCCAACTGCGAGAACGGGAGTCATAGGTTAATTTAAGTGTTATAAAGGTGTCTGGAGCAGCAATCCATATCGGCTTACCACTCCGCTTCGAATTGCTGTGCTCCTCTTACATTAAACAAAAAACGCGATTTGCCAGTGCTAATCGCGCTTTTAGAAACAAGACGGAATATTCCACTCCGCATCAAGAGCTCAACTAAGCTCTGGCACATCAACCCACTTACGCTCGGCCCATGACTGCAGACTGAGCTCGGCCAATTGCACGCCCTTGGCCCCTTCGAGCAAGGTCCAGCGGAAAGGTTCATCCTTAACCACGTGCCGCAGGAACAGTTCCCACTGCACCTTGAAGGCATTATCAAATACGTCATTGGTCGGCACCCCAGTCCAGCCCTTGGCAAAATCAATCGGACTGTCGATATCGGGATTCCAAGTGCAACGTGGTGTCGCCGCGTTGGATTGAGCTTTGCAGTCGCGGAGACCCGCTACGGCCGAACCCTTGGTGCCATCGACCTGCAGGGTCAGTAGATCGTCGCGATCAACCCGGACACACCACGAGGAGTTGAAGTGACAGATCACACCATTGGTCAGTTCAAACGTAGCGTAAGCGGCGTCATCCGCCGTGCACTTGTATGGCTTGCCCGATTCATCCCTACGCTCGGGTATGTGTGTCGCGCCCAAGCAAGTCAGGCTCTTAATATTTCCGAACAAATTCTGAATCACATACTGCCAATGGCAGATCATATCGACGATGATACCTCCATCATCCTCTTTACGGTAATTCCAAGATGGGCGCTGAAGCTGTTTTTCGTGTTCACCCGTGAAGACCCAATAGCCGAATTCACCACGCACCGAGAGGATTTCTCCAAAGAAGCCGGTATCGATCAGGTATTGTAGCTTCTGCAAACCGGGCAGCCAAAGCTTGTCCTGCACCACCCCATTCTTGAGACCAGCAGCCGTAACTTCCTTGGCCAACGCGAGTGCTTCAGTTGAGGTCGTGGCCGTGGGTTTTTCGCAATAGATATGCTTGCCGGCGGCGATTGCCTTGCGCACGCCATTCGGCCGCTGACCGGTCAAAGTGGAATCAAAGTAAACCTGATTCCCCTTATCAGCGAGTGCGGCATCAAGGTCCGTCGAATAACGGGCAACACCTGAACGCGCGGCCAGAGCGGCAAGCTTGGTCTCGCTGCGGCCGATAAGGATCGGATCCGGCATGATGACCTCAGTGTCATTCAACTTGATGCCACCTTGATCGATGATCGCTTTGATGGACCGCAACAGATGTTGGTTAGTGCCCATGCGTCCGGTGACGCCATTCATGATAATACCGACTTTATGCGTAGTCATTGGATATAATAAGGGGTTGGGAAACATAAGGAGTGTAGGCTATAGCGCGGTCTTGCGTTAGAACAAAGCCGACTTTAGATAGCACACTTCCGTCATGCCTGCTTGGAGCCCAATCCTTATCCAGAAGATCGAAATACACGCACTGGGCTTTGTGCTGCGTAAATTGCAGCTTAACCGGCATCTCGAAGCAGAGGTCAAACCCCACCAGCACAAATACGCCCAGCTCATACTTTATCTCGCGGGAGAAGGCGCCCAGATAGTAAATCAGCGACAGCGTAGGGCAGTCTCAGGGGATCTTTTCATCATACCAGGAGGCATTGAACATGGATTTTCTGTGTTGGAGCACAGTCGACCGGTCTGTCTTGTGCTCGATTATGAGGTAAAGAGTTCACCCAGAATGCGACCTGCTCACCGTCGTTTACCTCCTGAAACTCTCAACGAGCTGCATCGGCTCCTTGCGCAGGTTCCCGCCAAGGGTCGGCTCACCCTTGCGGATTATCCTCCCATTCTAGCCGTGGTCGCCCGATTGCTTGGACAATCACCCACCGGTCCAGAGCAAATCCCAACCCCACCGCTCTATGATCGGGTACGCCCATTACTGAGCGAGCCCGGTTCGCTGGCCAACGTGGCACGTCAGGCAGGTTACCACCCGGACCATTTGACTCGCAAACTCAAAGAAGAAACCGGCCTCGGTCTCCGTGCTATGCGCAATCGACTGCGATTGGAGTCTGCCCAAAAAGCACTACGGGAAGAACCGACCATAGCTGAGGCAGCCGCAAAAATCGGCTTTGATGACCCCAATTATTTCGCACGCTGGTTTCGCCGTCAAAACGGACAAAGCCCCAGCGCGTTTCGTAAACCCTAGGCACCCCTCACTCTGCTATCTTGGTGCACTGGGGCTGGGCACCAGAAGGCAGCGGTGGAATATCACCCTCCCCGGCGCGCGGCAGGGTTCCGTCCAATTCCTGGCGCCAATGGGCGACATCCCCACCGGGGACGTAACAATACATCATATGCAACGGCGTATCACCGATATTGGTGAGTTGGTGAAACATCGTCGGAGGCATATACACCATCTGGCCGGCGGAGATTTCCTGCTTTTCCCCACCCACACAGATCTCGCCGGTGCCCTGAAGGATCATGTATACTTCCTCCTGCTCCTGATTATGCCACGGTACCTGACCGCCGTTCGGTTCCAACACCACGTAGCCCATGGAGAAGTTTTCTGATTGAATGGGTTGACCGCCCTGCCCGACCAAACCGCGACCGAAACGGCGCGCTGGAAAAGTGCGACCAGGAATATTTGAGATGTCTGCAATGATCATAATAAAGAATGGAAACGTCTTCAATGCGTCGACAAGGTTGATGTGTAAATGGCAAATCCCAATTTAACTTCCGACCTGCATGAAAGCCCCGAGGCTGAAGCTAAGCAGCTTCTCGGCGAGCAAAGTGAAGGCGGACTAAAAGGAGCCACATCAATATTGATGCAACAGTTCCACGTGTTGCAGACCCGGGCGCAGATGATGCTGACCATCACCACGCTTACATTGACCATTACTGGATTTTCCGGCCCCAAGATCGCTGCTTCTGGCATATTCGCGAAAAGTGCCATGGTCGCGGGAATACTATCCACCCTCGCCTCCACCTTGCTGATTCTTGGTGGCAGTCTCCGCATCCGCTGGGTAACCCAGTTCCAAGGTGATGACGATTTGGATCTGGTAACTCGAGTGGTGCGCTACCGCAACAGCAAGACCCGGCTCTTTTTCACCGAGATCTGTCTGCTCGTTACCGGACTGACTTTCTATGTGGCCAGTGTCGTGGCATATTTCCTGATCGGAGAATAATACCAACGTTGCTTAGGTGGTTGGCTTTTATCATCGCAAGGTGCGCGCAGCGTTCTGTTGGTCAGCATCATGGTGACCCACGAGCAAGCGTGAGTTACCCACCGATGCCCATGGATTGCTTCCGCCGTCGCTAAGCTATGGCGGACAGGTCGTCACGGCGCGTCTCGAATAACAGACCAAATCCCTCAAGACCTCTGTTTGACTCAGACCGCAAGTCCGCTGCGTATGAGCAATGCCTGCAAGTCCGGTTCACGACCCATGAAACTCCGGAACAATTGCATGGGATCCGCCGAGTTTCCCTGACTCAGGATTTTAGTAACGAACTCCGCTCCAGTCTTGGAATTGAATATGCCTTCCTTTTGGAACCGGGTGAATGCATCAGCATCCAATACCTCGGCCCATTTGTAGGAATAATAACCAGCCGCATAGCCCACCGGATCTGAAAAGATATGACCGAATCGCCGCATGATTGAGGGTGATGCGGGTTTCGTCACGGTGAGGCATTCCTTAATCGCTGCTTTCGTCGTCTCTTCTATGTTCTCCGAATCAACGAAATCTGCGGTGCGGATATGCATCAGCAAATCCATCTTCGCCAATGACACCTGACGCATGGTTGCGGTAGCAGAACGGAAGTTTTTGGCGGCAATCATTTTTGAGAACAACTCCTCGGGAATGGCGTCACCGGTTTCGTGGTGACGAGCGAACAAATCGAGGCTCTCACGTTCCCAGCACCAGTTTTCCATAATCTGAGAAGGGAGTTCCACAAAGTCCCAGGTTACGTTTACGCCATTGAGGGATTTGATCTCAACTTCACCGAGCAGGTGATGCAGCAAATGTCCGAATTCATGGAAAACGGTTTCCACTTCACGGTGGGTTAGCAGGGCAGGTCGGCCATCTACCGGCGGAGTCATATTTCCGCAGATCAATCCCAGATGAGGCTCACGTTTATGGTTCGGCACCACTTCCCCGGTGTGCAGATAATTCATCCAAGCTCCACTGCGCTTGGATTCGCGAGGGTACCAATCCGAATAAAATGAGCCCAAATGCACCCCCTCCTTATTCTTCAATTCATAAAAGAGAACATCAGGACTCCAAACTTCAACAGCACCGACAGGAAGTGGCTCCACCACCAACCCGAATACCCGGTTTACGAGAGTAAAGAGTCCATCGATTACACGATCCATGGGAAAATAGGGACGCAATTGTTCCTCATCGAAGGCATAATTGCTCTGGCGCAGTTTCTCTGACCAAAAAGCCAATTCCCAAGGAGCCAAAGGCCCCTGTGCTTGGCCGGTATGCTCAGCCTGGTATGCTTCCAACTCGGTGGTGTCTTTAGCAAAGGAACCTGCAGCGCGCTGTTGTAAATCCTCGATGAATTGTAGCGCCTTATCTCCGGTCTTGGCCATACGTCGTTCGAGAACGACATCTGCGAAATTACATTTCCCGAGTAAAGCGGCCTGTTCACCACGGAGTTTCAATATCTGCCGAATCAAATCGGTGTTATCGTGGGGAGCCTTGCCACCCACACTGGATGAAGCTTCCCACATTTCTCGACGCAGCGCGTCGTCTTCCAAATAAACCATGAAGGGCTCCATCGAAGGCTGATGTAGGGTGAACCTCCAAGCAGGGATATCAGCTGTCACCTTGTCTTTGGATGCGGCACTTTTGGCCGCAGCGGCTTTCGCGTGCCCAGGCAGCCCTTTTAGTCGACTCTCATCAGTCACGATCAATTCCCAGCCGTTGGTGGCATCGAGCACGTTTTCCGAAAACTTCTGGGTGATCTGCGCCAACTCCCCTTGCAGCGCTTCGAGCCGTTTCCTTTTGTCCTCCGGCAGATCGGCCCCGGCCTGGCGAAACTCGCCCATCGTCTCATCCATGAAACGCCGTTGCACCCCTGAGATGGCCTTTCCGTCCGGAGTTTCGGCAAACGATTTCAGCCGACTCCACAATTCCACATTAAGCGGAATGCTGGCGGAAAAAGCGGTTACTGCCGGCAACATCTTATTGTAAGCATCGCGCAGCTCAGGTGAATCAGAGACCGATTGCAGATGGGAGACCTTGCCCCAAACAGCATTCAATTCTTCCGAAGCCTTCTCCAGGGCCAAAAACGTGTTTTCGTAGCTTACTCCATCCAAGTCCTGGGCCGTGATTGTGCCAATGGCTTGCTTCGCGCTGGCCAACACAGTCTCTATCGCCGGTTCGATGTGCTTAGGGGCTAAAGATGACCATCGAATCTGAAATGTATTATCGAGGAAGGGGTTGCTTTGCATACAACATCGCACCCGCTGACGCCCTCGGTTGTCAATCGCAAGTGGCTACCAACCATAGGCCACACTGATCGCCGCTTGGCGACGGGAAGCTGGCACGGCCGGCACATCCTGATATTCAGAATCCCAAATATTATCCACTTCCGCGGACAATTCGACCCTAGGCCAAGCCTTGGGGCGCCATACAAAAGCTATCGAACTGAGCAATGCTTCATCACCACCGATCGTGCGCAACGAATTCTGTTGTTGGATGCGACCTTCGTTGTCCAAACGTAATTCCAATTCAGGAGAAACCCTCACTGTAAATGCCGCGGTCAGGCGATGGTGGGCAAAATTGAGCGCATAAAAACTGGCATCCACAGCCGTAGAGCCGTAATCGGCATCCTTGGTCAGGAAAGTATAACCCAGCGTGAGACTGCCCCACTCGAAATCACGGCGGGCAACCAGTTCGATCCCGCTTGTTTCAATATCAACGGCATTGGCGCTTCGGGCGGTTACGCCGGTTTTATAGGTCCAATCGACTAAATCATCATCCCAGCGGTGAAACCCAGATAAGACCGTTCTCCATCCGGCAAAATCACCCTCAATCGACAAATCCAAATTCCTGCTCTTCTCACGGCCCAAATTGGCGTTGCCCCGAAACAGTCCAGAAGTGGCCGAGGAATTAAGAGCTGTATAACTGGGGACTTGGGACGTCGCTGCATAACCCAAGGAAATGGACTGGGTCTTACGACCAGACCCATATTGTCGGGAAAACTCGAGCAAAGGAGACCACGCACCCTTATCACGGCTGGTGTCGTCCAACGTTAAGCCTCCCAGGAAATGCCATTCACCACCTTCTGCTACTGACCAAGCATGCTCGCCTGCCAACGCTAACTTGGTGATTCGTCGTGATTGGTAACCACCTGATCTCAGAGAAGTGGACTCGATTTTATCAGCGGCAACCTCGAGACGATATCGGAGAGCCCATGCATCCATCACTTCCCGTCCATCGACTGCCACCCCGGTCATCCATGTGGTGTGTTGGTAGGGATTATATTGCCCAGGAATCAGACGGTTGAATTCATAGTCATCCTTGTTGCGACGGTAGTAAACCCCCGCTTCAACGAATCCTCCCTGCGGGCGATGCAGCCGGTGATTGAGCATGAGCAGCACTGTTTGGAGACTCTCACTCTCATTGACCCCGTAAGGCGTGTAGAGATTGGGCCATCCAAAGAACTTGGTTTGATAAGCGGCAAAAAGGTCGGTCTGCGATTCACCCTGGAGCAACTGCACTCGCCCAGCAACCCGTTGAAAGCGATGGTCCCCATACTTGATCGATCCATCCGACGAAGAGTGGGCATAGTCCACCTCCGCACCAACTGTCGCCCTCTTGCCCAGAGTCGTCGTAACACCTTGATGGATTTCCTGTCGATTCAGCTCATATTGACCAAAGCCAAGAGTCAGACGGCCAGTTGGTCTTACTGGTAGCCAGCCATACGCGACCGAACCCACATTGACGTTGGTGCTGGTTAAGGCATTTCCAACCCCTGTATTAATCTCCGGAGCACCTAACATCATGGGTGGAACGGGTATCTCTGCAAAATAATGCCCCGTTTGCGGATCGAGCAAGGTAACTGCACCAATGCGGAAGCCAATATTCTCAAATGTGCTCCCCCGAATCGTCACATCAGCTTGGCCTTCAGCCATATTTCGACCCTGCACATCAACCAGTGGTTCAAACCTCAGGGCCGATACCGGCATGGCAAAGGTAGCCACCGGGGCTTGGTTGGCTATCCGCGGTGAGGCAATGACCACTTCAGCCATTTGCTCGACCGTCTGACCCATCAATACGGATCCGGCCAATACAAATGGGATAAAAATGCCTTTAAACATCCCGATGAGCCGTAGCAGGGACGATTAGGAAAACAAGCCTAGGTTATCCAGTTTTACATTTCCCCTTAACAATAACTTGAACTGTGCCCTAAAATAAAAAACCCGGCACGTTATGTGTCGGGTTCGCTGTAACAAGCGACTAGGTTTAAGCGCCGTCGTCGCCGATAGCCTCGACGGGACAACCCTCGAGAGCTTCCATGCACTGCGCGATATCCTCTTCGGTCGTCGGCTGCACGTGCACGTAAGAATAGCCGCCCTCATCGTGACGGGTAAAAAACGAGGGAGCAGTTTCGCGGCATAGATCACAATCGATGCATTGCTCATCGATGTAGAACTTTCCAGCTACGTTTTCCTCCCATTTCTCAGTTTTGTTAGCCATGGCTTGCGATTGAGAAAGGTTATCACGCACCCTGTCAAGCGGTGTTACATCAATTTTGCGACTTATTCCGTGAAGGTGTGAAAGCCACTATCCCAAGAATCATCAGGAGCTGACTTGTATTCGTCGTCTGGGAGGTTTTATTGGCAACACTCATGCTATCCGATCGTGCCTATATGCGGGAAGATTATCAGCGGCCAAAGACGTCCATTCTCGTCTGGTTGATTTTGGCCATTGTGGCCGGTTTTCTGTTGCAAACCATTTTCCTACGCTGGTTCGGAGCAGGCCGGGGTTTCTCCAGTCTATTTGCGCTGAGCATAAGTGGTCTGCAGTCAGGCAAGGTTTGGACCCTCCTTTCATACTCTTTTTTACATAGTCCGGCCAATCTGCTCCACATCGTGGGTAATCTGCTGGGACTTTATTTCCTGGGTCGTGAATTGCTTCCCCTGCTGGGAGACCGGCGATTCCTCGGGTTTTATGCTGCTGCAGTTATAACCGGTGGTTTAATCTGGACCGCCACTAATTGGGCTTCTGGTGGGATGGTCGTGGGGGCCTCGGCTGGTGTATCGGGCTTATTGATTGTTTTCGCCTGCTTTTATCCCAACCGGCAGGTCACTTTCCTGTTATTTTTCATTCTTCCCGTTACTCTCAAACCAAAATACGTCGCACTAGGCCTACTCGGCCTCGATTTGTTTGGATTCGTATTTTACGAGATCATGGGCGCCGTATCTCCATTTGGTTTCGCGCATTCTGCTCATCTTGGTGGCATGCTCGTCGGTTGGCTCTATTATCGCTACGTGCATGATCGCAAGTGGAGCCTGACCAGTAGTACCGCCAGTTTCGAGATGCCAAGCTGGGCGCAAAAGAAAACTCCGAAAAGCGCAGCGGCCCCCAAGTATCAGGTAAACATAGGCGGTGGCAACGACTTAAGGGCTGAGGTAGACAGGATCCTCGACAAGATCAACAGCAAGGGTTTCGGTTCCCTCACGGACGAGGAAAAGCGCGTTTTGGATAGCGCGAAGGACATGTTGAGCAAACGCTGACTCTACCCGCACAAGACTGTAAAACCTTCCTTTATCGGAAGAAATAGTTCTGTTTATACGAAACATTTTCTCTGCTCACCCATCCCAGTTTACCTATGACATTTTGTTCTCGTTGGCCCCGCCTCATCAGCTCCCTCGTTATCTTTGGATTGCTAGGCGGGTCAGTATTCGCGGTCACCGATCGCACCTTCACCACTTCACCCACCCTTGCGACCGAAGTGCGCACCATGGTGAAACTGCTGTCCCAAGCCCACTACAACCGGGATGCCATCCGGAGTAGTAATTATGCCGAGGTTATCCCCGACTACATGGGATCTCTTGATGGCCAGCATATGTTCTTTCTGGAGAGCGACCGGGCCGAATTCGAGCAACGTTACAACACGAGCCTGTATTGGAATGTCAGTCGACTGGGTAATATCGACGCCGCCTACGAGATTTATACGATTTATGAGCAAAGGGCCGAACATCGGGTAAATTGGATCTTCGATCAATTGGATGCCGCTACAGAGGACCTCGCTACCAATGATCTTTATGAGGTCGATCGGAGTAAAGCTCCCTGGCCTGAGAGCGACGCGGCGGCTGATGACTTGTGGCGCAAACGGATCAAGTTCGAACTCATCGCTGAATTTCTTAACAAGAAATCTCCCGATGAGGCCAAGCAGGCCGTGCGGAAACGTTATGAACGTTTGTTGAAGAATCTGGGAGACATTGAGAGTTCTGACTTGGCGGAACTTTTCCTGGCCACGATCGCCAGGCTTTATGATCCCCACTCCACGTATTTTTCCGCTGAAACCTTTGAGGATTTTGGCATCCAGATGAAACTCGAGTTGGTCGGGATCGGCGCATTGCTAGGACTCGAGGACGATTATTGTGTGGTGAAAGAAATAATTCCCGGTGGTCCGGCGGATTTGGGCAAGCAACTCAAGCCCAACGATCGCATTCTCTCCGTTTCCCAGGAGGGCGGTGAATCGATTGAAATCATCGGCATGAAGTTACGGAAGATCGTGGATATGATTCGGGGAGAAAAGGGTTCACCCGTCCACCTCTTGGTGCAACCGGGTGACGCACCCGATCCTTCCACCCGACGCGTAATCATCATCACTCGAGATGTGGTAAAGCTAAACTCGGCGCGGGCCCACGCTGCCATTTTTCAAGTGCCAAATCTGGACGGTAAGAACGTGCCCATAGGGGTAATCAGCCTACCTTCTTTCTATGGTCCCGCCGAGGAAGGTGATACGGACAAATCCAGTGCCTCAATTGATGTCGCCAAACTCATTGAGCAACTCAAGCAAACGGGTATCGAGGGCATGGTGCTCGATCTGCGCCGCAACGGTGGTGGTTTCCTTTCCGAAGCCATCGATTTGACCGGACTGTTCATCAAAAATGGGCCCGTCGTTCAGGTTAAAAATTACGCCGGCGAAATTCAGGTCGATACCGATGAATCCGATCGCTTGGTATACGATGGACCACTCGCAGTATTAGTGGACAAATTCAGTGCCTCAGCATCAGAAATCGTAGCGGGAGCACTACAAAATTACGGTCGTGCCATTGTGGTGGGCGACAGCTCGACCCACGGCAAGGGATCGGTGCAGACGGTATGGGAAATGAAGCATTTCGTGCCTCAACTCGCTCGTTCACCACTGAAAACAGGGGCGACCAAACTTACGGTTCAGAAATACTATCTGCCCAACGGAAATTCGACCCAGTTGAAGGGTGTTATTCCGGACATCGTCCTACCATCAATCCAAGACCTACTACCGATCGGTGAAAGTGACCTTCCCCACGCGTTGATCTGGGATGAAATCCCCACTTCATTCTTCGAAGGCAAACCTTTGGATCCTGAACTGGTATCATACTTAAAAACTGCCAGCCAAATGCGCCAGGAGAGTTTGGATGAGTTCAGCTATCTGCAAAGAAGTGTAGATCAGTTTAAGAGCCGACAGGAGGAAAAGCTTATCTCACTCAATCTGGAGAGTCGCCGGGCTCAGCAAGTCGAAGACGTGGCATTCCGCAAGGAATTGAAGAAAATAAAATTCAAACTGGCTGAACAGGATTACACTTACAGTGAATTCCGGGTGGGTCCTCCATTACCGGAACCCATCAAAGCTGAGCCGGTGATCGATGAATCAGAGTCGGACGATGAAGAAGACCTGCTCAGCACCGACGACAATGACGCCTACGCCAAAGTGGATGTTCATTTGAAAGAATGCCTGCGCGTGGTTAACGACGCCATATCGCTGGCGAAAAACAAGCAGGATTGGGTCAGCAACCGTCCACCTCTGACTGCGGCCATGGACGACCGCGGTTAGTTCGCCCAAGCAAAGGCAAACCGCGGGCGGTCAGCCAGATCCAGGGCAAATTCATGACGGCGATACCCGGCTGCTTCGAACCAGGCCCCTAATTTCTCGTGCTGCGCCGTGCCCGTTTCCATCGCTAGAAGTCCGTCCTGAGCGAGAAAGTCCTTAGTCTTGGCGATGATAACCTGCAGGGACTCCAGACCGGATTCTCCCGGGGTGAGCGCAATCTCCGGTTCATAATTACGTACCTCAACAAGAGTTTCAGCAGTCTCTGTTGCTGATAAATAGGGGGGATTAGCTACGATCAAATCGAATTGTGATCCCGGGGATATCTGTTCGAACCAATCCGACTGACTGATGGTCACACGATTCTCCAAAGCCAGGGCAGCTGTGTTCTCCCGGGCCAACGCAACCGCAGCGGCACTCACATCGACACCCAAGACTTTGGCCGTGGCATAATGGTTGGCCAAACCAAGGGCAATCGCCCCACTCCCAGTACCAAGATCAAGAATCCGAGCCGGTGCTGTGACTACCTTCTCCACTACCAGAGAAAGAAGATACTCTGTTTCAGGCCGAGGTATCAGGGCACGGCGATCCACCTTAAGCTCTACGCCAAAAAATTCCGTCTCACCCACGATGTATTGCAGCGGTTCACGTTGCCCTCGACGCTTCACCATGGATCGAATCACAACCAACTCGGGTTCAGTCAATGGACGCTCAAACTGGAGATAAAGTTGCATGCGCTTGAGACCCAAAGCGTGACCCACCAAGTGCTCGGCATTCAAACGGGCATTCTCTACCCCTTTGCCTGCCAGAAAATCCGTCGTCTTCTTAATGATCACAAGAACGGTGTGCATGATCAGTTACCCAGGCGGCTTCCTGTCGGGAATTGTGGCATGGACATCCCGCTATTAATGGCAGCGAGTTTCTGCTCATGATCCGCTCGTTGCAACGCAGTCAGCAGTTCGACGATATCACCTTCCATCAGTTGCGGTAAGCTTTGCAGGGTGAGACCGATACGGTGATCCGTCATACGGTTCTGGGGGAAGTTGTAGGTCCGGATGCGTTCACTGCGATCCCCGGAGCCCACTTGGTTGCGGCGTTCACTGGCGTATTTCGCATTCTCTTCATCCACCCGCAACTTCAGTAACCGTGAGCGTAGCACCGTCATCGCCTTGGCCTTGTTTTTCAGTTGGGAGCGCTCGTCGGCGCATTGCACAATCAATCCACTGGGCTTGTGTTGTATTTGCACAGCGGAGTCCGTCGTATTGACGCCCTGCCCGCCAGGCCCACTGGCCCGGCATACGGATATCTCGAGATCCTGAGGATCAATTTGCACATCCACTTCCTCTGCTTCGGGTAGGACTGCCACGGTCACAGTTGAAGTATGGATACGACCATTGGCCTCGGTGACCGGCACTCTTTGAACCCGGTGCACCCCACTTTCATATTTCAATTCCTTGTAAACATCGGTGCCAATGATGAGAAAGATCACTTCCTTTAGACCCCCTCGTTCCGAAGCACTACTGCTCATGGATTGTATTTTCCAGCCCTTGGTCTCGGCGTATCTGGTGTAGAGCCGGTAGAGTTCGGCCGCAAAGAGGCTGGCTTCATCGCCACCAGTGCCCGCGCGAATTTCCATCACCGTATTGCGAGAATCAGTCGGGTCGGGAGGAATCATCGCCACCAGTATCGACCGATGCAGCTCTGCCAGTTCCTGCTGTATGGCCGGCAATTCTGAAGCCGCCAGTTCGCGCAGTTCAGCATCGACCGAAGCATCCCTCCCCAGATCAACCGCCTCTTGAAGGTTAATTTCCAGTTTGGTATATTTTCCATGGGCAACGATCGTCTCACTCAATCGCTGATGTTCCCGGGTGATATCTGCAGCCCGGCGCGAGTTATTGTAAAATGCGGGATCGCTCATCTGAGCGGCGAGCTCTTCAAAGCGCTGACGGAAGGGAGTGATATCTGGCAAGGCTTCCATGGTGGAATATGTGGACTAAGATTTGCGAATTGCGTGAACCGCCACTTTGCGGCTTTTAAATAGTAACAAGCTACCGGTGGAGTTCCCTACCGGTGCTGATTCGCAATGCCCACGACGCTTTTCACACAAAACACCATCGCCTGTATTTGGGATTTCGACAAGACTCTAATCCCCGGCTACATGCAGGCCCCGCTGTTTCGCCGCCATGGGGTGGATGAGAGCGTATTCTGGGCGGAAACCAACGCCATGTTGGAAAACTATCGCCAGCGGGGTTATCGGCTCTCCGGTGAAATCAGTTATCTCAATCATATCCTGACCTACGTCCTCGCAGGTAAATTTGGCCGACTCAACAACCGCCTTCTGCGGGAGTATGGGGCTGATATCGCTTTCTATCCCGGGCTGCCTGAATTTTTTAATCTGTCGAAATCCTACGTTCGCGAAAAACCTGAATACCGGAAACACGAGATCGAACTCGAACACTACATCGTAAGCACGGGATTGGCGGAGATGATTCGGGGAAGCGCGATTGCGGATCATGTCGATGGTATCTGGGGATGTGAATTCATTGAGAGCCCCTTGCAGCCCGGGTTTCTCAAGCAACGCGAAATGGATATAGGCGACGACGCCGTCATTGCCCAGATCGGCATGGTCATCGACAATACGACCAAGACCAAGGCGCTCTTTGAGATCAACAAGGGCACAAACAAAAACCCGGCCATAGACGTGAATTCCAACGTCAAGCCCGAGGATCGGCGCATCCCTTTTCAAAACATGATTTATATCGCCGACGGACCCAGTGACATACCGAGCTTCTCGGTCGTCAAAGGCGGTGGTGGTCGCACCTATGGTGTCTACAATCCGGAACACAGCGGAGAATTTGAGCAAAATGACCGTTTGCTGCAGTCCGCCCGGATTCATGGCTATGGTCCCGCTGATTACACGGCCGCCAGCAGTACCGCGCGTTGGCTGCACATGCACATCAATTCAATTTGCGATCGTGTCGTGACTGATCGTGAGCAGGCAGTGGCCAACAAGACCACGCAGCCACCCAAGCACCTCAATCCCACGCCGGAAGAGGAAGAAGCTCGGCGCTCCGCCAAGGAGCCTAAACAGGGCACTTTTCTGGAGTAATACCAATCCAGTAAAGTCAGGTATTCTCGATCACTGACTGCAATGGTTTGTCCGCCGAGGCCGGTGCGAAGGCAGATCTCCGCCCTGATTGCCAGAAACTAGGGAGGATGCGATCAACCCATTGGCCTCACTTTCACGTATACGTGGATTGCCACGTCGTCCGAATATCGGACTTCTCGCAATGACTCGCATTACAATTCAATCCGCGAGAACAAGCTCACAGCCTAAGTTTCAGCGAATGAATCCACTCAATGCGCGCTGGAAAAAGAGCACAAAAAAGGCGCACCGTTTAAGGTGCGCCTTTTGAATTGATTTATCGTTCGGTATTAACCGCCCGAAGGACTGACCACTACTTGTCCAGGATCAACCTCAGTAACTGGGGTTGTGACTTCTGGGGCAGTCGGCGTCGTTGTGGTCGGCGTCGTTGTGGTCGGCGTCGTCGGTGTGGTAGTTGCTGGTGCAGTACCAGTTCCCGTCGTCGCGCCCGTGGTAGCTCCAGTAGTCGCAGCAGTCGATGCTTCTGTGGCTGTTGCACCCGCCGATGTTGCTGCCGCCGTGGCACCAGCTCTGGCACCAGTCGCTGCAGCAGTCGAAGCTTCTGCGGCTGTCGCACCTGCGGCAACTGCCGCCGTGGACGCACCGGTGGATGCACCGGTCGAGGCTGCTGTTGCAGCTTGGGTCGCTGTGGCACCTGCCCTGACTGCCGCAGTCGTCGCACCGCTGGAAGCACCAGCCGAGGCTGCACTGGCCGAGGCTGTCGCACTCAAGCCTGCAGCTGCACCCGCAGTCGTTGCACCGCTGGATGCACCCGAAGAGGCTGCCGTAGCCGCCGCTGTCGCGCCCAAAGAAGCTGAAGCCGCCTGCGTGGCTCCTTGGGCAGCACCGGATGCAGCACCGGCCACTGCGCCCTGCTGGGCGCTTTGGGTAACCTGAGTAGTACTGACAGCCCCACCGGACGCTGCCGCTGCAGCCCTCGCAATCGCTGCGACAGTCGCAGTCGTAGAAGACACGGCAGTACTCGCGGCCGTGGACGCGGCAGCTGTGACTGCTGCGCCAGTTGTAGCTCCTGTTGCACCCGTGGTGGCCGCAGAGCGAGCGGCGGCCTGCGTGACACCTTGGGCCGCAGCTTGAGAAGTTGTTTGAGCAACCGCTGCGACCGCCGCAGTAGCCGCCGCCTTTTGTTCAGGAGTTGCAGTTGTGCTAGCCTGCACCGCCGCCGATGCTGTAGACGCAGCAGTCACCGCAGCCGTCACGACCGCAGCCGCTTGAGTCGGCGCGGCTGCAGATGCGGAAGCTGTTGCACCAGCCACTGCCGCAGGAACGCGGTTAACAATTGTAGCCATTGTGGCGGTCAATTCAGTCGAGGCGTTGGCAGATTCAGCTTCAAACCCTCCGCCCTCATTACCTGCCACAACCGCAATGGCAGAAACGGCGATAGCCGCGGCTTGATTTACGACCGCCTGATCGGCAGCACTGAGAGAACCCGCATCCTGAGCTGTGTTACCACCAACCGAGACAGAGCCGGCGCTAATCGAAACGGGTGGCGGAGTAGGCTGTCCCGGCACAGGGATAGCTGTGACGGTGACTTCTCCCGTCAGGGTCGTAGTAACAGTATAACCCTGCCCGCCTACTGTGATGCTATAAACCGTGCCACGGGCGGCCGCAACACCCTTGGGGGGTGCGCACGCCGTAGTTGTTGAATTTCTTCTTGGACGGATCCAACGCGGAAACCAAGTTGCCTGACTTGAGATTGAGCAAAGCATTCCGAGTGCCGTCTGAACTCACACTCAGATCTTCGACGTTGATCGTCGTATTTTCATCTGCAGTGGCCATGATGCCCTCGTGCATCCGCACGAAAGCCGTGCTCTCTTCACCTGTGATAATTTCGGCACCCTGAGGGATCATCATACCGACCGTGGCTGGGACAGCCTCTTCGGCACCTGGTAGTTTGACCATGACCGATCCGGTAATTTTCATGATCTTAGCCTGACTTGGAGAGTCATCAGCGGCCAAGGCACTTGGCGTGGACAGACCCAAGAGGGCCGTCGTCATTAGTAATGCGAGTAGTTTTTTCATGGAGGTAAAACGGTAGTAAAATGGTGTTATGTCACCCAGAGATGTTAAGGATCTGCATTTGGAAAGTATGACCTGCATCACCCAGAGCAAGTGGAAATTCACCTGATTCGTTCATAATAGGCAAGGGTTTCTGTTAGGTAGAACATCCTGTCCTGAGTTGTGATTATTCCCTGATAATCACCCGGATATAACACGTTGACCGAGGCCGGAGAGCTATTTTCCCTTCATCACATAGACTCCATCCCAATCTGCTCCAGGGGGATCTGATAGAAAATCAGCGACAATATCCAGATAAACGAGTGAGGGGTTGCTCGACACCCCTTTGGTTTCATTGGGGAGGTTGGGTTCAAAAACAGAGCTTTCCCGGAAGAATTTGGTGGCTCCGTCCCAATCGCGAGCGTAATAGCACTCAAGCCCTTGCGAGAATAAGCTAATGCATTTCAAGGTGTTAGGGATGACCGACTCTTTAAGACCAACAATTTCGTACACCTCGGTGGCTCGGGCCCTCCCTTTGACCACGATCTTACCCAAGGGGCGAAAAACAACCCGATCTCCCCCGTGCTCTTCGCAGGCCAGTTTCGTGGCTTCAGTGCACATGGTGTATGCCCCCCAACTCTTGGCCCCGGACTCCATACGGGCAGCCAGATTCACATCATCGCCCATCATGGTGTAGTTAAAGCGAGTTCGACTACCCATATTACCCACGATGCAGCCTCCACTATTGAGCCCCACTCGGGTCTGCATGGCCCAAACAATTTCCGGCCATTTATCACCCTCACTTCGCCATTTGTCGCGCAACTCTCCCAATTTAAGCTGCACTCTTTGGCTGGCCACGCAGGCGCGATAGGCATGTTCGGTCAGAGTCAAGGGTGCTCCAAACATGGCGACGACGGCATCCCCGATATATTTATCCAGCGTGCCACCCTCCTCCTGCACGATATCGGTGCAGACGGTGAGATACTCATTCATTAACTCCACCAATCGATCCGGCGGCAGTTTTTCAGAGAATGAAGAAAATCCCTGAATATCACTGAAATACGCCGTGATCTCCCTTTCATGGCCACCGAGTTGGGGACGTTCACCCGAATCCACCATGCGTTCGACCAATTCGGGTGAGACATAGGTCCCAAACATACCCTTGATCTCCTGTTTTGCCTTTTGCTCCTCCCAAACTCGACGACCAATAATAATAGCCTGTGTCGCCAACAGCCCTAAAAGTGGTCCTACCCAAGGAAACCATAGGCTCCAGATAATCCACCCCCAGAAGGTCAGACTGAGATGAAGCACTATCACAAAGATTGAAAATGTAGCCAACAGCGTCATCGACCTTCTGCAACACAGCCACACGCATACATACGCCAAGGCGAGCATCCCAAACCACACGATCCAGTCGGGGACCCGACGGGCATAATCCCCAGCCAACACATTATTCACCACATTGGCATGCATCATTACCAATGGGGAATAAGCTGATCTTGGGGTGGGTCCGGCATCCGCACGGCCCGTGACCGTCTGGCCAATGAAAATTATCTTTCCTTTATAATCGGGGGGATCAGTGACATCTGGTGATTGCTCAACATAATAACCGTTCAGTTTGAGTAACACTTCGATGTAAGACTTGGTCGGGAAGTCAGGTCTAATATCATCATGGTCGTAACGATAATTGATGAAGTATTTCCCATTTTCCAAAATCGGCACCCGGACGACTTTCTCCTTAATCGGTAGATAAACCGCATCGCCGAGCACTATCTTAACGTCATCGGCTGAGACGTTATAATAGGCCATCAACGTCTGCAGTGAAAGCGAAGGGTACACCTCTTTGTCGATGCGCACGACCAATGGGATCTCACGGATGATGCCATCACTGCCTTTAGGGGCATCCACGACGCCATACCAACTGGCATCACGCAACAGAGGGAAAGGCTTCACCAATGACAGGTCACCATAAATATCACTGACATTGCCGATGATATTTTTGATGGGCTTGGTGGGACCATCCATATTCGGAACTTCCTCTATCGGCTCCGAATAGGTTACGGCACCGGTGACAACCTGAGTTCCATTTACCTTCGAAGCATTAGCGCCGAGACTCATGCTAAAATCACCATCACCCTCGCGAGATGAATCCAGAATCACATCCCAAGTTTGCACCGCGGCCCCAGTTACTGAGATCAGCTCGATCAATGCTCCATGGTAAGCGCGATCAGGTGGCCATGTGACCAGGTTCAATTCGGTTTCATCGCCAAACAGAATGATCTCGATTCTAGGGTCTGCCGGTTCTTGGAAGTAAGCTCGGATTTTCGTGCGCCAATCAAGCGTTCGCCATGCAAGTTGCTGCATCGGCTCGGTCTCCATGGCCAGATACGCCAACCCAAAGCACAACAATGGTGACCAAGGAAATTGACGTAACGCGTTGAAGACCCACTTGCTCATATTGTTCGTTGCGACGCATATCACCTGACCGCAAACAACCAAGCGCATTTCTCACGCCACTGCAGGACTTACGCCCAATCGCCGATCATCCGGCCAAATGCTTCAAGGCATTCATGCCCTCGGGGCTGACCACCGCATAATCATAATTGCGGTCGGACCAAACGGCCACTGCGCTCTGCTTCATCGCCAAAAACGCAGGTGACTTCTTTAGCATGGATCGCGGTAACGCACCTCGGGAAGTCACATAAAGGTGATACCAGGTGCCATCCCGGGAAAAGCAAATTTCGACCGCATCCTGACCGGAATACTTCACCGTGCGGCAACCATTTGATTTCATTTCCTCCATGGTGATCGGTAATGATCCCGGCAGACTCGTCCCCGATTGCGCCAGCTTCGCCAGCATATTTTCCAATACTTCACCTTGAGCCGGTAGATGGTGGCCGTTCTGCATGTCATCCACGGCAAATTGGGCGTAAGCGACTTGAGCCGCTTCCACTCGCCTGCCCTGCCATACCTCACTAAAAGCAAAAATCACCGCAACACTGGCCGCCATCGCCAACCAATTGACCAGCTTGCGTGAACTGTTACGGGGCTTCTGACTTACCCGCCCGCCCGCTAGAATTCTATCCCGCAAATCAGCCGGAGGCATAATTTCACGGAATTTGGCCGCCAACACCATGTCGTATGACTGTTCACGCTCGAACCACGTGTTCAATAATGGGTCGTGCTTCGCTTGCTGCAGTGCTGTCGCAAACATGGGATCTTTAGTGTCGAGACCGCTGGGGCGGTAGGCTCGTAAAATAAATTTAGCTTCGTCGTTGTTCATGACGTCTGTGATTTCTTGACAGGGTTGAAGGGAATCACCTTGGGACTGCCGCCGGTTTCCATTTTCTTAAGTTCGTTTCTCAGCTGTGCTTTTCCACGCGACAAACGTGACATTACGGTTCCGATAGGAACATCCAGCGTTTCAGCAATTTCCTGATACGAAAGCTCCTCGAGATAAAATAGGGTCAACGGAGCCCGAAACACTTCATCTACCGATTGGAGTGACTCCATCACCGTCATCGCATCAAGATTGGTCGTCCGGTCTATCTCCTCAGCGGCAATATCCTGCTCCGCCAAGGGCAAATCTTCCAAGGATGTGGCACGACTTTCACGCCGCCTCACCCGCAAAAACTCCCGATACAACGTGGTAAAGAGCCAGGACTTTGCTTTGGCGAGTTCCCTAAGCGCATGCCCCTTGGTCGCCCAGATGTAGAAAGTTTGCTGCACAAGGTCCCCGGCATCGGCCTGATTTCGGGCCAAACTGAGGGCAAATCGGTAGAGCGGCGCGTAGTGCGCATCTACTAATTGGGTAAAAGCCTTGTTGCTCATCGTAGATCTGAGATACTCAAAGGTTCTTTATTCCCGGAAACCTGTTAAATGCACCAACATGCTCCTATTTCACCTTCCACCTAATCTGATCGAAGCCGTTGCACGCAACGCGATTCCGATCAGGGTGGAGTTGGATTTGGATCACACACCCGACCCGGCTCTATTGCCAGCTATGGCCTTGCTACAACGCTGGAGCGGCACGGCCACTGCACCTAAATTCATTCAATTAGACCGCCTCCAACTCACTGAACTCGTTAAAGTTGCGGCGGACTTACCCATTTTTTCAGAAAAAAAACAGGTCAGCTGCTGGCCCTATCCAAATTTGTTAATCACCGATCCCACTCCTCCCTCATCGCCAAAAACCGATCCGATTGAGCATGCTCATCTGCCCGATGACGATATCTCCCCCGCCATCATCGATGGCAGTGAGCATTTTCTCGCGATTACACTACCCTCACGGGAGCACCATGGCTACCGCTCGATGGTGGACTTCCTCAAGCGCAATGGATTTACGCTCGAACCATCCAACCGCAAATGGTGGCTGCGCGATCGACACAAGGTATTGAACTTACTCGCTCAACACGGGAACAGGCTGAGGGAGAACTTCGACGCGGATTTCACGGACAATTTCACCCAACGCACCGCCAAACTCCATGATGCCAACATTACCGCCGATGTCGCCGAAACCGGTGACGGGTTTGTGCTCAATCTGGATCTGCACGCGGGTAATGCGCCCGAATCCGAGGTGCGTGCGGCCTTGGCTACCGGTCGCAATTACATCGAACACGATGGGCGGATTTACCTACTCGATCAGGAGCGACTGGAAAAACTCGCCACGGCACAAAAAGCTCTGAACACCACCAAGCAGGCAACTGCAGCTGCTCACACTTCATTGCGCATCACTCGGGCCCGCGTGCCTGAGGCGCAGTCGATTATCGACGAACTTTCACCTAATTTCCAACCTTCCACGGCATGGAGTGAACAAAGTCGGGCGCTGCGAGAACTGACCGCACTGCCCAAAGCCCCCATTCCTGAATCCTTCGAGAACATTCTGCGCCCCTACCAACGTCTCGGGGCTGCTTGGCTATGGTATCTGCATCAGCAAGGGCTAGGTGGGGTGCTCGCCGACGAAATGGGATTGGGTAAAACGCCCCAAGCCCTCGCACTACTCGTTGCCCTCCCCCGTGACAACAAAACCACCCGTCTGGTTGTTGCGCCTGCTTCGCTGCTGGAAAACTGGCGTCGGGAGACCGCTCGATTCACTCCCCAACTCAGCGTCTTTGTGCACCACGGTAACCGGCGCCTGCAAAGCGAGAAGGAATTCGCCGGTCATGATCTGGTCATCACCAGCTACGGCACCCTCACCCGGGATAAAAAAATATTCGGCAAAGTCGAATTCGCATGCGCCATCGCTGATGAGGCCCAGCACATCAAGAATCGACATTCTCAAAATGCCAGCGCCCTGCGCACCCTCCGCGCAAAGACCCGCTTCGTGCTCACCGGCACGCCGCTCGAAAACACCTTCGACGATCTTCGCTCTCTATTCGCATTCCTGATGCCGGGCTTTCTCGATATCATGCCAGCCGGCGTTCGAGGGGAAGAGCGCGCCTGGCACGATGAACGTCTGAGACAACGAACCGCCCCTTACATTCTTCGGCGAACCAAACTCACCGTTGCACCGGAACTCCCGGAGAAGATTGAGCAAATCCTCTGGTGCGAACCCTCTGAACCTCAAGCGGCACTCTACCGTGAGTATCAGGAGAAGTCTGAACGTGAGATGATCGATCTGGCCGCAGGTGGTGCGACCGAAGGACGTATCCGCATGGCCACACTCACTCAATTGCTGCGCCTGCGCCAAATCTGCTGCGACCCCCGCTTGGTCTCGCCCGATTCGCCTGCGGAGCACTCGGCTAAACTCGGCGCACTCAGGGAGCTTCTCGCTGAGGCCATCGATGACGGCCATCGCGTGTTGGTCTTTTCTCAATTCACTTCGCTGCTCGCCTTGCTACGACCGGAACTGGACGAACAGGATATCGAACATTGTTATCTGGATGGCTCCATGTCCGCCAAACAGCGTCAATCGGAAGTGGATCGGTTTCAAAATTCATCCGACATCCCTCTGTTTCTCCTGTCGCTCAAAGCTGGTGGCACGGGCCTCAACCTCACCGGGGCAGATATCGTTGTTCATCTCGATCCGTGGTGGAATCCCGCCGTGGAAGCTCAAGCTACGGATCGCGCCCATCGTATCGGCCAAGTTCGCACGGTTACCAGCTATAAGCTGATTTGCAGTGGCACGGTTGAGGAAAAAGTTCTCGCCCTGCAGGATGAGAAACGCGCGTTGCTTGCAGGTGTTTTCGAAGCCAGTGACGCCTCTTCCGCCAAACTCTCCCTCACCGATCTGCGGTCACTGCTCAAGGGATAATAACATTTCCCATTAACAACCTCGCCAGATCTGTCTGCGTTGCTTTTGTCCTACCAGCTTTTCACCATTATGCGCCCTTCCCAAATTCGCTCCCGCCTGCGTCAAAATCTCGCTGTCCGCATCGCGTGCATGTATTACCCCGTCGCCATGATGCCGGCGCATGCGGCCAAGGCCGGCTTCGATGCCATCTGGCTCGATGCCGAGCACAATACCTGGGACCCTCGTGAACTGCAGCGCATGATTGCGCTGCATCATTTGGCCAACATCGACTGCATTGTGCGGACCGGAAGTCGCAACCCCACCGACCTCTATCATCTGCTCGAGGACGGAGCCACCGGACTGATGATTCCTCTGGTCAACACCCCGGAAGATGCCGCTGCTCTCGCCCAAGCCGTTAAATTCCCTCCTCTCGGTCAACGTGGACTCGATGGCGCAAGCATCGACAACGACTACTACATGCAAGGCACCGAGACCTACACTGCCGATGCCAACCGGGAAACCTTTCTCATCCTCCAAATCGAAACGCCTGAAGCCCTGTCAAATATTGAAGCCATTGCGGCAACTCCGGGAGTCGATGGGCTCTTTATCGGCCCGGGTGATCTCTCCCTGCGGTTGGAGTGCCCGGCGGATTGGAGTCACCCGAAAATGGTCGCGGCGCAGGATGCCGTGGCGGCGGCGGCGGCAAAAAACAATATCGCATGGGGTCACCCTGCAGGCACCACCACGCAAATTTCTGCGATGGCAAAAAAAGGAGCCAAAATCATTGCTCATGGCAGTGATTTTGGGGCTCTTTACTCCTCACTACCTAATTTCGGCCAGACCTTGGCCGAGGGCCTCAAATAATACTCGGGGATCTGTCCAGCTTGAACGTCAGGCGGCGGAAACCGACATTTCCACTCGCACGATGGTATATGCTGCGGGTTCACCCCCGACCACGTCCACCACCTGGGCCTCTTCCTGCATCAATTCGCATGGCACATCGTAGGTGGCCACGGAGTGGCCCGATACGGCACGCAAAGCGCATGGTACACTATTGACGTAAACCTTCAGTTCACTCGGGGCGATGCCACCGGGTTCGAATTCAAGTAACAACCTGATCGAGCGCCCCTTTGGTTTAGATCCCGTTTGCAGACGAAAAGCACAGCCCGACGGCAATGGCATGTCCCGTTGATGATCAGTGGCTGGCAACGCGTTGTCCCGAGGTTCGCCCGGTGCCCGGACATCATGGTAGGTGACCGCATGGCGACGCGCCAACTGCTCCAATTCGGCAACATCCCTCATGGCCCGAAAAATCCGGTTCATTACCTCAGCGCCCCAACCCTCGCTCATGTAGGAGGTTCTTGGGAAATAATTGAAAAGGTAAACCTGATCCGCACCACCCGCCATTAACGCACAGGCTGCCCCTGTCGCCAACTCCGGCGTCATCATCATGGCCGGACCGTTGGGAACAGGCTGATAGCGAACCTCCAACCCCCCTGCCAATTGCACGTCGGTTCCATCCAGCAAACGCCGCCATTCGGTCATCGGCATATCAAAATCCGTTGTCGCCCAGAATGGAGTCGGCACAATCAGGTCAACCAAGGCTTCCCGCGCCCAAGCCACGGCATCAAATCCCATGCGGCGGGCCGATTCAGGGCGGGAAGGCACCCGAACTCCCAGCAGCACCGGATGACTCAGACGTTTCGCCGCCTCGTCGCAGGCCACCCGCACCCGCCGCATCCATGTAGTGATAATTCTGCCCCCCTCCAATTCTCGACCCGGCCTGAAGTGAAATCCAAATCGCATCCAATCCAACTCCACCCCGTCCATATCGATTGTCTCAAGCAACTCCTCCACAAACTTGAAAAAGTGTTCCTGCACCTCCGGCCTCTCCCAGTCCAGGGCCCGGTCGATCCAGAACGCATCGCGATTGCTGCCACGCAATTGCCCGTTCGCACGTTGCTCCTTGTAAAACGTGCTCAGATTGGGCGACTCCTCGTCCATACATGCATGCACATCATTCAAGCGCACACTCACCCATGCACCCACTCCTCGCTCCCTACAGCGCGCAAGAACTCGTTGATGATAATGCACGCCCATGTCAGCCAGACGCTTGGCTCCATCCAAACGATTGCGCGTATTGGCGAGCCCATTCTCCACCGCACAACTCAGGATCGCCTGGTCGTCCGTTCCTTTGGGGTCGTATCCGTGCCAATCGGTTTCCCATACCTTGCTGGCATGATTGGCCTTCATGGCATTGGTGCAGGAAAAATAGGTCCCGATCCCCGCATCAGCGAGCTGATCGATGTAATCGTCAACCAATTCTCCGCTCATATCCTTCGCACGATTTGAATAGAAAAAATCAGTGCTGTCCTGATTGAAAATAGGGCCGGCGATGTGTGGTTTGGTCATCATGGTTGAGTCGGAATCTTTCCGTCCGGATCATTCGTTTTGATGTATCCATCAAGTTTGGCGGGATCATCATTCCAATCTTTGCGCAGACGAACATCATGTTTACCAGCCACTGAACCCGAGGGAGCATGTCCATCCGATGCACCCTCTCGCCGCATTTCCCACCAGCACTGTCCGCAGTGATTATGCTCATGGTCGATCACAAAGCCGGCCTCTTTCATCAGCGGACCGATCCAGCCCATGCAATGATCACAATAGTCGCGGTATTGCTCCAAACCATTGCGCAGTAAAAATCCCTTGGAAGGACAGTCATGCATATCCACCCGAAAGACTTCGGGTGTTTGTGTGATGTTAAATCCAAGTTCCGGTGACTCTTCGGTCAAGGTGTGCCCCCAATATTTGGCCATGCCTTCGAATCCTTCTTTCAGGATCAACTCCCTCGCATGAATCTGGGAGTCGAGGTTGATCGCCTCGTTCCAATAATCCTTGACCATTTCGTGCCCTCCCTCGCGGTCCAACCAATCAAAGGTCCACTCATAATGGCCGCAGAAATCGTAACAACCGATCATAGCCGGGCCTCCTTGATTTCGCTAAGGTCTTGGGGGACCAATCCAGCTTCAGTTTTGGCATAGGTGTGACGACACGAGCCATTTCCTCCGCACAATCTCATGCTCAGTCCAGCCGCCTCGGCCCGTGTACTCCCTAGATAAAAACAATGCTGACAAAATTCCGGCACAATCTCACGCCCGCCAGCTTTCAAATGTTGGATCAGTGGGCATACCTGCACTACCAAATCCACCCGATCCTCGGATTCGATCACTTCAACTTGCCCACCCGGCTCCGCCGCAAAAAAGTCACGCCAGTAATTGGCGACAGCAACCAATCCCTTCGTCCGCCATTTTTCATTCACGGGAGCATAATAACCACGGCCCAGGTCCTCCAGATATCGCACCCAACCCGCACGGCCAATTCGCCGCAGCAGGAATCGAAATGTCGCATTAGTGGCGTAGTAGAAATCCGCCGCCCCCTGGGGCTTGGTATCCTGGTAAGGCAATTCACTCATCGGCAGCTTGTTCATATCAAGGTGAGGTTCTACCAGACCAACAACTGCAGTTTGCAACTACCAGTAAGAAGTGGTGGCGAGACCCGGAATTGAACCGGGGACACAAAGATTTTCAGTCTTCTGCTCTACCAACTGAGCTATCTCGCCATATCGAAAGAGGCGCAGATAATCGGAGCGATAGCGGTGGCGTCAACGGGAATTTCATCCAAATCCCAGACTTAAAGCGCTGTCGGAGGCAGTTGTGGCATCAGTTGCTTGATATTCTGCACTGCATCCCGATGGCATACCAACACGGCATCCGGAGTCTCGACCACAACCAAGTCCTTCACTCCACATAGCGCGATCACTCGTCCACCGCTGATCGCGATATTATTACTGGCATCCTGCACCACCACGGAACCCTTGATGGTATTGCCTGACCCGTCTTTGGGCAAATGAGTCGGTAGCGCGGTCCAAGTGCCCACATCATCCCAGTCAAATTCCGCCAGTTGTGTGGCCACTGCGGAGGCCTTCTCTATGATCGCATAGTCCACGGATATCTTGGGCAAATTAGCAAAATGTTGGGCTAAGTACTCCGTCGGATCTCCGGTTGGAAAATTCCGCACAAATTGAGCCAATTCGGGTTCATGTTTCTCCGCTTCAGCCATAAATGCTGATACCCGCCACATGAACATCCCCGCATTCCAGCCATGATTTCCGCCGGCCAAATAGGCTTCAGCCGTGGCCTGATCCGGTTTTTCTACAAAACGCGCCACGCGACGAAACCCATCCGCCTGCGTATCTGTCATTTCCAGATATCCAAACCCTGTCGACGGGTAGGTCGGCTTAATGGCGAAAGTGAACAGGGTGTCATCAACACTCGCACGAGCCAATGCTCCGGAAAGTTGTCGCGCAAAGGTCACGGTATCCTTGATCAGCGCATCTGCCGGTAGCAGAGCCAGAACCCCTTTAGGGTCTCGAGCCCGCACCAACCCGGTCGCCAATGCTGCCGCCGGTGCAGTATCCCTCTTGGCCGGCTCAGCGATGATCTGACCAGAGGGTAAAAACGGAAGTGCCGCCTTTGTTCCCGCCAACTGAGCTTCATTGGTCAGCACGAAAATATTGTTTAGCGGCACCACCCCTTCCAAACGAAGCACCGTTTCCTCCACCAAGGTTCGGTCAGAAAACAACTTGAGCAAATGTTTCGGTGTCGCCTGTCGGCTCAGCGGCCAGAAGCGTTCGCCACTGCCACCAGCCATGATACAAACATACGCCTTGGGGTTTTCTGTCATATCCTAGGTTTCCCACTCACAGGGGCCGCCGCCAAGCTGAATATCATCCGAGTCGGATAAGCTCGCCCAAGGCATCTGCCACCGACACCTGGGCAACAAAGCCAAGTTCCTCCTCCGCTCGATCGGCTTGGCCCAGCGAATGCACTATATCTCCCGATCGCGGATCCGCCAAGGTAGGCGGCGGCACAGCTGGATAATGAGCAGAGAAGATCGCCACGATATCGAGGAGTGATGTCGCATTGCCCGTGCAGATGTTTGCCACCCCGGTCGTAATATCTGGGGCGGTGACCGCAATCACGTTGGCCCGAGCCACATCATGGACAGAAATAAAGTCCCGGGTTTGCTGCCCATCCCCGTAGATCGTCACGGGCATACCATCGCGATAACTGCGATCGAAAATTGAAATGACGCCGGAATAAGGCGATGCGGGATCCTGACGCGGACCAAACACATTGAAATATCGATGGCAGCGTACCGACAGGCTGTCCCCCGCTGAGTTCAGTAAGGTCTCTTCCGATGTCAGCTTACCCTCGCCGTAGGGGCTGATCGGTACTTTGGCGCTATCCTCGGAGATCGGCAGATCGGTCGTGTCGCCATAGATCGCAGCCGATGACGCAAAAACAATTCGTTTCACCTCGTGTTTGACCGCGGCCGCTGCAACCAACTCCGTCGCGGTCACATTGAGCAACTGATTCAAGGCGGGATCCTGAATACTCTCCTGCACACTCACTAATGCAGCCAAATGAATAATCCCTTCCGGTCGGAAATCCGCCACCAGGCGATCCATCAAACCCTCCTCAGAAACGTCGGCTTCCACCAACCGAAATCCCTTCGACTTCAACGCGGAATCCAAATTGTGCTGATGTCCGCTCCTAAAATTGTCGATACCCAACACACTGTGACCTCCGGCCAGCAAAAGATCAGTCGTATGACTTCCAATGAATCCCGCCGCGCCAGTGACTATGATTCTACTCATGGGCAGAAGTTACTTCACCTAAATCTGATGACAAGCGCAGGTATGAATGTTCGTTCACGGAAAACTTGCCTTGGCGATAACGCCTCCCTTTGGCTCATTCACTATTTACATGCCGGCATTCATACGTCCAAGCAGTGAAGATCACTCATCGGGAATCAGTTCATCCTAAAAATGTCGGCTCACTTCCAAGCAACAATAGTTAACCTCGGTTCTAACAAACTAAAACATGGCAGCACCAAAGAAATGGCGGATCGCCGGAATCAATTTCGATTTTCGGCATATGGATCACTTGCTCAGTTATGTGCACGCTCACCCTCATGCTGAGATCGTAGGCATCAGTCATACGGATCCGGCCGAGATGCAGGATACGATCCGTAATTTCGGCATACCGGCCGAACGTGTCTTCACCGATTGGCAGGCCTGCATAGAATCGACCAAACCCGATCTGGTGATTTTATGTCCGGCCAGCGGCGCCCACGCTGATTGGGTTGAGAAAGTTGCACCCTATGGGGCGCATGTCCTGATCGAAAAGCCATTCGCTGCCAATCTCACGCAAGCTGATCGTATGATTGCGGCGATGAAAACAAGCCGTCGCCGACTCGCTATCAATTGGCCGCTGGCATGGTATCCCCCGCACCTCACTGCCTATCGTCTGCTCAATGCCGGTCGTATCGGCCAATTACAGGAGGTTCATTTTTACGACGGCAATCGTGGACCCATACAAGATCATACCAATCTGGCTGCAGCCGAGCCGACATTGGTGACGAAAAAGGCGAGCTGGTTCTATGACCGTAACGGCGGAGGTGCCCTCATCGACTACCTGGGCTACGGGGCTACATTGGCCACGTGGTTTTTTGATGGCCGCAAACCCAGTGAAATCACATCTGTCACTGGTGGCAGCCGTGGTCTGCCCGTCGACGAGCAAAGTGTCACCATTGCACGTTACGGCGAGTGGCTGTCCACATTTCACACTCGCTGGGGCACTTTCTCCAGTCCTTGGCTTCATCAGCCTCAACCCAAGTGCGGATTCATCCTTAAAGGCACAGAAGGCACCATCGCCAACTACGACTATGAGCCGACCATCCGTTTGCAGACCCGCCGTCACCCCGAGGGAAAGATTCTCAAAGTCGACAAACTGAAGAACCCCCTCTGCAACCCCGTGCAGTATTTTCTGCACTGCCTGGAAACAGGTGAAACCATTGAAGGCCCGATCTCCGTCAAAACCAGCCGCATCGGCCAACAAATCGTCGATACCGCAGCGCAAAGCGCAAAGCAGCGTAAACCACTCAAGTTATTAACGAAGTAACATCAATGCGCACACCCAAGCTTGATTATCTTCCCCGCGGCCCACGACGACCCAAGTCCCATAAACTTGGTCTCATCGGATGCGGAGGCATCGCCCAATACCATTTGACCGCAGCAAAATCATTGGGGGTTGAAGTCGCGGCCATGGCCGACATCAACATCGAGGCCGCCAAGGCGCGGCGGGATGAGTTTTATCCCAAGGCTGAAGTCTTCAGTAATCACCGCGAACTACTCGCTCGACCGGATATCACGATGGTCGAAATAGCGACCCATACCAATATCCGGCCGGCCCAGATTCGCGAAGCATTGTTAGCGGGCAAACACGTGCTCAGCCAAAAACCATTCGTCGCTGATATTCGGGAGGGCCGTAAGCTTATCGCCCTCGCCAAACGCAAGGGACTTAAAATCGGGGTGAATCAAAACGCTCGTTGGGCACCGCAATTCGCCTCACTCCTCGCCGCCCAAAGCCAAGGCTTGCTCGGCGATATCCACACCCTCGATATGGTCATGGCATGGGATCACACCTGGTGTCGGGGGCTGCCATTCGAGAAACTACGCCATCTCATTCTTTTCGACTTTGCCATCCACTGGTTCGACATCGCGGCGTCTGTTTTCGGGCGACGCAAAGCCCGTAGTGTTTTTGCCAATGCGGTAAAAGCTCCTCAGCAGGACATGACGATACCCATGCTCGCAAATGCCATCATCAATTATGGCAATGGTTTGGCCACTCTCGGATTCAGTGGCTATGAGTCCATCGCTCCGCAGGAATACATCTGCTGTGTGGGCTCCAAAGGCACCTTTCGTGGCACGGGTGATGTTAACAAAATTACGCAAGTTGAACTCAGCACTGCCAAAGGGAGCGCCAAATATGACCTTCAAGGCAATTGGTTCCCTGACGGTTTTTGCGGAACTTTGGGTGAATTCCTTCGAGCCATTGAGGAAGATCGTGAACCCACAATCAGTGCATCCAATAATCTTCGCAGTCTCGAACTTTGCTTTGCCGCTCTCGCCAGCGCTGACAGCAGTCAAGTAGCCATACCCGGCAAGGTCCTCACCGGATCACTGTGACTCCAATATCCACAGTTGCTCAAACCTGGACTGGACTCCCTACACCGGGCCTATGATCCATCATAGCAATCAATCGCGAGTGCGTTTCGCCCACGGTCCCGTAATCGCCACCGTATAGCCGGGTCTTTGCACGTTGAAAAATAGCGTGGATCCGTCAGGTGAAAAACAAGCACCGGCCAACTCATTTTTCGGTAAATTATTTTCAGCAATAACATAATACTGTCCCTTTGGAGTCACCCCGATCAGTCGGCATTTTTCTGCGTGGTCCTCACAAAGGATCAAATCACCCCAGGGAGCCACAGTGAGATTGTCGCAGTTAAGCAATAACTTCGAGTCATTGGGTTCAGCAAATAGTTCCAATCGTCCTGGCTGTTCGACCTCTCTGGGTGTGCCTTCGTAAGGGCTGGGGATGTAGCGAAAAATCTGCCCCATTAACTTCTGTCCCCCTGTAGTCATCGCAAAATATATGCCCTCTTCGGTGGTCCACGCACCTTCGCCTCGTCCAAAGGGCACTGCACCCATGGCCGTTCCACGAATTCTCAGGTCATCGGCAGGGCTTTCCGGATCATCAAGATCGATCCACCTCACCGGCAAACCTTCGCCAATGGGGAACTGCACCTTCGTGCCAGGCCAATTACGGGTATCGGTCATATTCGGGTCGACCATGGCCAGTGCTTGCAGTCGGCCACCCGCGGCCAAATTGGTCTTTTCCTTGGGTAGGAAGCGGTAGAGCAGACCATCACCTAAATCCTCGGTCTCGTAAACCGCGCCCGAATTCGGATCGATCGCAATCGCTTCGTGCCTAAATCGACCCATCGCCTTCAACGGCACTGGATCAACCAGACCGGGCTCACTCGACGGCTTGACCTCAAAATTAAAGCCATGGACCTGCTCAGCCCCCGGCTCAGGGGTTTTATCTATTTCTTCGCAGGTCACCCAAGTGCCCCATGGGGTGAGTCCTCCTGCGCAATTACGCACGGTTCCAGCCAGACTCAGAAAATGACTCTCCATTTTCTGTGAGTGCGTATCATAGACCAGAGTGGTCGTGCCCCCAAGATTCGGTGCAATCCCATTACCTCGATCATAGATCTTGCCCTCGGGGATGCATGAAAGTCGGGCATTGTTGGCTCCGAACGGACCCGTCTCAGGGTGTTTACTCGTCAGCTCGTGATTTCGCACCAATAACGTCTTCCCATCAGGACCGGGGAAGGCACACATGCCATCGTGCGCTGCGGGCACCAGGAAACCATCAACCATCTCTTCTCCAGTGTGTGAAAATACGGTGTATTGAAAACCCCGGGGGACCTTCAACAAACCCTGAACATCATTAAAGAGTGGGCCGTAGCCTGCCCCCTGATGCATTTCGGCAGCGAGAAGCTTCGAGCCAACCAAGGAGCGCAAACCGACAAAACCCACCGCCGTGATGGCTGTATTACGAATAAATTTGCGGCGTGAATGCATGATCCTGTTTCGCGACTCATGCGATCCGTGTCAAAGTCCATACGATGTTGTCACCGCAATTTCACTCGGATCATATCCGCGTAAAAAGAGATTCCTTGGGAAACCGCACTTTGGGCATCGCAGCATATTTGTCCTCGTCCGAGCGATAACCTGCCGCACAGCATACGACCGAGGCGTATTGTGTTCCGGTGAGGCCAAGCATCTCGTCAAATACCCCCGGATCGAACCCTTCCATCGGGCAGGTATCCACTCCCAACAATGCAGCCGAAGTCATGAAATTCCCCAACGCGATGTAGAGCTGATGCGATTGCCATGTATCGAGCCGGTTCTCTCCCCGAGCCTTATCCAGATTCGAGGTCACCATGGAACGAAACTTGCCCAGCGACTCCACCGTCACCTCACGGACTTTACTCATATGCTCGAGATGTTTGTCGACATGATCCGCACCGAGATCTCTCCGCACCGTCATCACCAAAAAATGGGAACAATCACTAACTTGCGATTGATTCCAAGCTGCCGGTTGCAGGTTTGTTTTCATCACCGGATCAGTCACCACAATGAATTTCCAAGGTTGCAGTCCGATGGATGAAGGTGTCAGCACCAGGGTCTCCTCCAAGGCATCCCATATTTCACCGGGGATGATACGCTTGGAATCAAATTGCTTTACTGCATAGCGCCATTTGAGAGCGGACAACAGGGTATCAGTTGGGATCATAGTCATGAAGCCAGTAACAGGAACATTAGGAGAGATATCGCAAGACTCCCCTAATTTTTCTGGTAATGCCTAACTTACAGCTTGGCATGCCCGTATCCATCGCCTGACTGAAGAATCTCCCCTGAGCAGCTTGGTAGTTACCTGAAGATGTCATCCACCTTATCCCGGCAAAAAGTCCTCCGCGAATGGAAACTCTATCTGTTTGTGGTGCCCTCGCTTTTGATGGTGCTGACCTTTTCCTACTTCCCGGCCGGTAGCGCGATATACCATAGTTTTTTCGATTGGTCCGGAGGAGAAGCCAAACAGTTCATCAATTGGGACAACTATATCCGGGCGTTTCATGACAGCACTTTGCTGAACTCCTTTGTCACGGTCGGCGCGCTGCTCATCTTCAATCTCTTTAAAATGATTCCTTCGATTGTGATCGCGGTGCTTATTCACCGGGTTTCCAGCGATCGTTGGCAGTATATCTATCGTGCCCTGCTGGTGGTCCCGATGATTGTGCCCAGCTTGGTCACCTTGTTTATCTGGAAATTCATCCTCGATCCCAATCTTGGCGCGCTCAACCAGGTCATCGAAGCCACTCATTTCAAAGCCGTGCTGGTATGGATCAATGACTTCTTCGGCTGGAGTGTATTTTTCAAAGACGTGCCCATCGGTTGGCTTTCACAGCCAGAATTAATCCTGCCTGCATTGTTCATTTGGGGTTTTCCCTGGATCGGCACCGTTGGGGTGCTCATCTATCTCGCCGGGCTGCAGTCCATCGGACAGGAAATCTATGAAGCCGCCGAGTTGGATGGCATCGGTCCGTTCAAGAAATTCCTCTACATCGAATTGCCGCTTATCCTAACCCAGGTTCGTCTCAGTCTGGTATTGCTCGTGGTCGGCACCTTGGGCCAATACGGCCTGCAGCTCCTCTTGCTCAACGAATACGGAGGACCGGGAGGGCGTGGCATGGTGCCCGGACTTTGGATGTATAACCGGGCATTTGTTGCCGGTGAATTTGGCTACGCCTGCGCCATCGGTGTCATCCTCGCATTCGTGATTCTCGGCCTCACCATCATCAACAACCGCTACGTGCGGGTCGACAAATGAGCGCCGACGTTTCACCGGTCATCAAACTACACCGCAAGGTCGACTGGCCGAAGCACGCCATCATTTGGTTCTTCATCCTGATTGAGCTTTTTCCGCTCTACATGATGTTTCAGGTGAGCTTCAAGGACAACGCTTCCTTCATCCAACAACCCTGGTTACCGCTGCCACCCAGCGAATGGCAATGGGGCAATTGGCTTTTCGCCATCAAACTCGTCGGCCCCTATCTCGCCAATACGGTCTTCGTCGCCGTCACGGCCACGGTCTGTTCCCTGTTCCTTGCCATTCTCGGTTCATATTTCTTTGCCCGGCACAAGATGCCATTCAGCGGGCTGCTCTGGGCCATGTTTCTGTTTCTCATGCTGCTGCCCACGGTCACCAATATCGTGCCCTTGTTCATGCTGCTAAAGTCGATGAGTCTGCTCAATACTCTGCTTGCCCTGATCCTGGTGGGCGTGGCCAGTGGGCAGGTTTTCAATATCTTTGTGCTGCGTCATTTTCTGGAAGATCTGCCCAAGGATCTTTTTGAGGCCGCCGAGATGGATGGGGCATCCCACTTTCAGCAGATCATCAATATCGTCATTCCGATGTCAGGGCCGATCATCGGCACGCTCGCCATCCTGTCCTTCCTGCATGCGTGGAATAACTTTCTGCTGCCTCTGATTATACTGCGTGACAAGGAGCTCTTCACCCTTGGCGTCGGCCTGATTTATCTCGATGGCGAATACGTCAAGCCATGGGGCCGCATCATGGCCGCATACTTCCTAGCCGCTATCCCATTGATTTTGATTTTCCTCTTCACGATGCGACTCTTCGTTCGTGGCCTGTCGGCCGGCGCGATCAAGGGCTAACCAAGCGCCCCATCAGGCTCGCGCATACTGGCGCGGCACCTCCAACTGCTTCTCTGCCCCCAGCACCTTGGCGGCATGAACCGGCCAATAGGCATCTCGCAAAAATTCCCGCGCCAATAGCACCAGATCCGCGCGGCCTTCACGCATGATAGCATCAGCCTGCTTTGGTTCGGTGATCATACCGACCGCAGCCGTCGCAATCTTCGCTTCAGTTCGAATACGTTCTGCGAATGGAACCTGAAAATCCGGACCAACCGGAATTTCTGCATCAGGAACAGCTCCCCCGGAACTGCAATCGATCAAATCCATTCCCTCATCCTTCAGCCGTCGCGATAATTCCACGGATTGATCCAAATCCCAACCGCCGTCCACCCAATCCGTGCAAGACAATCTCACGGTGAAAGGCAATGATTCCGGCCAGACTGCGCGTACTGCTTTTGTCGTTTCCATAAGGAAGCGAATCCGGTTTTCAAAAATCCCGCCATAAGTGTCAGTCCGATAATTGGAAAGCGGGGATAGAAATTCATGGCCTAAATACCCGTGGGCTGAGTGCAGTTCCATCCATTCAAATCCGGCGGCCAATGATCGCTTCGCTGCCGCCACGAAATCCTGCTGGACCCGGTCAATGTCGGCTTGAGTCATGGCCTGAGGTATTCTGGTCAGTTCCCCGCCAAAGGCGACCGCGCTCGGCGCATAGGTCGTCCAGCCGCCCTCGGCATCCGTCAATTGATCAACCCCACTCCAGGGTGAAGCTGCCCCCGCTTTACGTCCCGCATGTGCAAGTTGAATACCTGCTATTGCACCATGGGATTTTATGAAGCGATTGATCCGAGCCATGGGTTCGATGTGTTCATCCATCCAAATACCAGCATCACTCAGGGTGATACGTCCGTCCGGCGAAACCGCCGTGGCCTCCGCAATGATCAAACCCGCCCCGCCAATTGCCCGACTCCCCAAATGAACGAGATGCCAATCGTCCATGAATCCATCAACCGACGAATACTGGCACATAGGAGAAACTCCGATGCGATTGCGCAAGGTGACGGATTTAAGCGTATAGGGAGAAAACAGATGGGACATGGAGATTCATGAAAACGGGCAATCTCCGTTTCGCAAACTCACATGATAATCTGAACTTTAACCCGAGCTTCGCCTCGACCAGCGATTCGCCAGCACACTGCTGATGATCAACTGAAGGGGGTGATAAATAATGATGGGCAGAAGGATCATCCCCATCCTCGGATCACCGCCAAAAATGAGTTGCGCAATGGGAATGCCTGCAGCCAGGGTTTTCTGGGAACCGCAGAAAATCGTCGCAATTTCGTCCTCTTTCGAGAATCGCAAGAGGCGAATCAAACCACGCACTATCTGCATTATTACAAAAAATAATCCGATCGAAATCACGATCAAAAGCATGATTAATTTCCATCCGTTTTCTGTCCAAATCCCCCGCTGCATCGAGTCGCAAAATGAGGTGTAGACTAAAAACAAAATCACTCCTCGATCCACCCGATTGATGGATTTTTTATGGTGTTGCGCCCACCCGCCCAGCCACGGCCGTATCAGCTGCCCAATCACCAACGGCAGCACCAGCCAGTAGAACAAATCCAGGATCACTTGTCCCAAGGGTAGGCCTTGGCCAGAAGCTGTGATGAGTAGTCCGATCCACAAAGGCGTCAGCACAAAGCCCAAAAGGTTCGACAGGGTCGCATTAAAGACCGCCACCGGCACATTGCCGCGAGCAGCTGCAGTCAAAGCCACCGAGGAGGACACCGTAGACGGTAATGCGCAGAGCAAGAAAACACCCAACCTCAAACCCGCTGAAGGCAATAATCCCGGAATGGCCAACAGACCCAGCCCCAGCAAAGGAAAGATCAAGAATGTGCTTCTCTGCACCAACAGGTGCACCGGCCACCGCATTGTCCCTTCGCGTAAATCTGCAAACGACAAGAGCAATCCATGCAGGAAAAAGATCAAGGCTACCCCCAGCTTCGTCAGCATATGGGCGTGCATCCAACCTCCGCTCGATCCCGGTTCAGGCCAGGCCCATGCCAATGCTACGGCCATACCCATCCCGACCAAAAACCAATCGAGTTTCAATTTCATGACTTGGGAACCCGCAAACGCTGCCACAGCTCAATGATGTCTTCACGCCCTTCAATTTTCAATTGCCACAAGGCCAACCCATAGACTCCCACCCCCAGCGGAATTAAACCGCAAAGGGCAAGGAGATCGGTCAAGTGTCCCTCAGCCATATTCGTGCGAATTCCCCACCAGCCGAATCCAATGATCAAACTCATGATGATAGAGCCCAAGATCACTTTTCCTACGGTTCGCCATAGAGGAGCAAACAACATTCCGGACATACGCTTTGTGAGTAAACGCTGCATCAACACGGTTTGCACCACCACCGCAACGGTGCTCGCTATCACCAAGCCAGCCGCACCCAAAATGTGCATAAGACTCAGGCTCAACCCCAGATTTATGGCAAAGCTTACCGTGGCCAGTTTCACCGGTGTAAGCGTATCTTTAACCGCATAAAAGGCCCGGGTGGATAAACTCGTGATTGAGAAAAACGGCATACCAACCGCAAAGAGAGCCAAAAGCGGCACCATCATCTGCGTATCAGCGGCGCTGAAAGCTCCGCGTTGAAACAACAAGCGAATTATGGGTTCGCCCAAGATGGCAAGACCAGCTGCCGCCGGCACATTGATGATCATAATCAATCGCAGGCCCTTGTGAAAATCACTCGCCATCTCGGCAAATTTCTTCTGCGCCGCATGTCTGGCCAACAGGGGGTAAACCACCGTGGCTACTGCGATCGCAAAAACACCGATGGGCAATTCGGTAAGACGGTTCGCATAGAACATCAATGAGGCCGCCGAATCGTTGAGCGAGAACGCCAACAACCGGGAAACATAAATATTGATCTGATAGATCGCCGTGCCGAACAAACCCGGGGCCATCAGTATGGCGATTTCTCTCACCCGCGGAGATAGGCTGAAATCCATACGCGGTTTCCAACCAGCCTGCATGAGCACACCGGCCGGCACTGCCATCTGTAGAAAGCCACCGGCCAAAACACCGGCGCACAACCAATTCATACGACCAGCCGCTGTCTCAGCCAAATTCAATCCTGCGCCGCCCAATGCCAGGATCATGGCCAGATTTAACCAAATGGGCGACAATGCCGGTTCCACAAATCGTTCCAACACATTCAGCGTGGCACTGAAAGCGGCGGCCATGCAAACCAACGCCAGATAGGGAAACAGCACCACCGTCAGATCTGCCGCCAAATACCACTTGTCTTCGTGCCCGTGGATTAAACGGGCTTGGCTGAACAGCACCATGCCCACCAGGACGAGGCCTCCCGTAACCAAGGCCAACCAACTCGTCACCTGACTGAGCAGACGAAACGCACCACCTCGATCATTCTCCTGTATCTCGTCCTGCAAGGTCGGCACAAACGCCGCGGTCAGAGATCCCTCGCCCAACAAACGGCGAAACAGATTGGGCAATGCAAATGCCGTGATGAATGCCGAGTTCAGAGCAGTGGTCCCAAATACCGCGGCACTTAATTGGTCACGCACCAAGCCCAGCACGCGGGAAATCACGGTCAAACCCGCCACCGCGCCGATGTTTTTTAGATTTTTCGACACGCGTGCAGTTCTCTTGGGCAGTCGCAGGACTGTCAGGTAAGCAAAATCCCTTTACCGGACTACGGCATCACCAACTTCATCTTCGAACCTACAATTTCCACCCCGGCGAGTTTTCCCCAAGCTTCAGTCAAATCAGTGGGTATGTCCGCACTGGCCAAAAGCTGGTTCATGATAAAGCCACCAATAACGGGTAATTTCTCGATTGGACAAGAGCCGACATAAAATTTGTGCGGCTTAAAGACGAACGCATCTCCGCTGCGTTCAAAAGTGCCCTGAGCCACCACCTGCACTTTGGCGCCAATTCCATAATAATTCAGCTCAACCGGTGCCCCAATCTGCAGACTGTCTTCATGAATGCGGAAGTTCAAAGCACCGGGCGTAATCATCGAAGTCTCGGCTGCTCCTTCGCCCTCGTCTTTCTTCGCCGCTCTGGCTGCTCTCTCTGCATCAGACTTGATCGTCTTCAAAGCTGTATTCAACTCGTCTTCCGTCACAGTGACACTCTTACCCGCTACCCATACCTTTCGACGACTCTGCCAGCTTCTCCCCTTGGTGCCATTGGATGAGCCTTCGACGTAGTAGATCACTCCTTCCACCGGTTCCTTGGGTAAAGCACGAACCGTTTCCACTGGTTTTGAAACCAGCCACACCATCGCCAACACTGCGCCGATAACAACACTGAGAAGGGCACCAAAGGTAACCTCTGTCCAACTGGGCCCGTAAAGAGCGCGATTAATTTTGGAACTCATAGGGTAGGATTATTTTGCAGCCGATTTGGCTTCGGTTTTTGTTGCAGGTTTAGTGGAATCACTGGTCGTCGATTTCTCGCTGCTCGGAGGGGGGCCATCCGGCGTGCCAGTTTTCTTTTTGTAATCGGTGATATAAAAGCCGGTGCCTTTGAAAATCAGACCCGCTCCACCACCCATTAAGCGCTTGAGGGAAAGCTTCTTGCATTTGGGGCATTTCTTCAAACGGGGATCATTCATCGATTGAACAACCTCCATTTCATTCCCGCATTTCTGGCAGACGTAGTCGTAAGTAGGCATAAACTTTTCCACCCTGTTTTAGGCATCCAACTGAAGGTGGCGAGTTTGTTCTCACACCCAGCCCAAAGGTCAGATTTGCGTTTCAAAGCCTGATCCGGGCGTAATACACGACCTATTCCCGTCATCGCTCCGAACTCATCAGCGGCGCAAGGTTGCACCAGACAGGATTTTAACCCACTTGGTATTCAGCATGAGTTTTGCTGATCAACTTTCACAATATGTCAGCCAAGTGGAAACGGGCATTAATACTCTCCTCTCTCCGGGGGTGGAAAGACCGGCTCGTTTACATGAAGCAATGCGCTATGCCATGCAGGGAGGCGGCAAACGCCTGCGGCCGGTGCTGCTGCTTGCGGCGGCCGACCTGTTCAATACCAAGCCCCAAAATGCACTGCCCGCGGCCATCGCGGTTGAATGTGTGCACACCTATTCTCTCGTGCATGATGACCTGCCTTGTATGGACGACGACGATCTTCGACGTGGCCGCGCAACCACGCACAAGGCTTTTGACGAAGCCACCGCCTTGCTCACGGGTGACGCATTGTTGACCCAAAGCTTCTTGATTTTGTCAGTCAACTATGCCGAACAGCCAACAGTCGCGAATAAATTGTGCCGTGAACTAGCCATGGCGGCCAGCAGCCGACGCTTGATTGGAGGACAAATGGAAGACCTCCTCGCTGAGCGAAAAAACAATGCCAGTGTGGACGAGCTGGAACTCATCCACCTCAACAAAACCGCAGCGATGATCGAGGCTGCGCTGGTCATGGGCGGTCACATCGGCGGCGCCAATGCAGAAGATTTGGCATTACTCAGGCGCGCCGGTCGACACCTGGGTCTGACATTTCAGATTGTGGACGACATTTTGGATGCGACTGCAGATACAGCCACACTGGGCAAAACGGCGGGCAAGGACGCCATGGTGGATAAAACCACCTACATCAAACTTCACGGTCTGGATAAGGCCAAGAGCATTGCGGAAAAACACACCCTGCAAGCGATTACAGCCCTGGCATCGCTCCCCGGTGACACTGAGTTTCTTCAGAACCTGGTTCGCGAAATGGGCACGCGCAGTAAGTGAGATAATCACTTCACTGACCCGGCAATGAATGCCTCTATTTAGCGCGTTTATCCCGACAGATTCAATACTCCGAAGCTGGTTCGTTCGACCGTTCTGGACTCAGAACCTGCCGGATAGCATCGGCTTGGCTGTAGCCGGCCTCGCTCGTCCTGAGCTTGCCGAATGAGGTGAGGCCGGACCGGGGTCATCGCCCCAGGCTACAAAATGCATCCATCAAAATGCCCCGTTCTGATGAACAGCAGAATCCTCCGGAATCATTATTATGCTTCGCTGGCAGCCTTGACGAGCTCGACAAAGCTGCGTGCTTCAAGGGCCGCACCGCCGATCAAGCCACCATCGATGTCTTTCTGACCGAGCAACTCAGGCGCATTGGATGGTTTCATGGAACCGCCGTAAAGAATGCGGACCTTTTGGGCCATGGTTTCACCAAAAAGCTTCGTCAACAGACCGCGGATATAGGCATGCACTTCCTGGGCCTGGTCCGAGGTTGCCACCTTGCCAGTGCCAATGGCCCAGACGGGTTCATAGGCGATGATAACACTCGGCAGCTGCTCATTCCCCACCCCTTCAAGACCGGCCTCGAGTTGGGTCTGCACCACCTTGAGGGTGCTGCCGGCTTCACGCTCAGCCAAGCTTTCGCCCACGCATAGGATCGGTCGCAATTGATTCTTCAGTGCCGTGAGAACCTTTTGGTTGATAAAGGCATCGGTCTCACCGAAGAGTGCCCGACGTTCGCTATGTCCCAGGATAACGTGGGTGACGAAAAGATCGCGCAGCATCGGAGCAGAGACTTCACCGGTGAAGGCACCGTTAACCTCGAAGTGCATGTTTTGCGCACCAAGTTTAACGGTGGATCCCTCTAGCTTGTGGCCAACGCGTTCAAGTGCGGTGAAAGGAGGACAAACCAGCACATCCACCTCAGTCTGACGACCAATGGCGGTGCTGATTTCCGCGACCAAGACTTCGGCATCAGCCGGGGTCTTGTTCATCTTCCAGTTACCGGCGATAAATTTTTTACGTAATATCATAGGAGAATTGATTTTCCCTGCCGATTGAATCGCACAAGGCATATTTGATAACGAACATTTTTGCCGCTATGGGCTGCCATGGCCAATCTTCTTTTAGCTTTCTAGAAAAACAACCCCCGGTAAGGCCTTGCCCTCGAGGAACTCCAAGCTGGCGCCCCCTCCGGTTGAACAATGGGTAACCTTGTCGGCCACGCCAAACTTCTTCGCCGCGGTGGCGGTGTCTCCACCTCCTACGACTGTCGTTGAACCTCTGGCAGTCGCCTCCGCGACGGCAGCCGCCATGGCCTTGGTCGCTCCGGCGAATTTCTCGAATTCGAAGACCCCGGCCGGGCCGTTCCAAATGATCGTTTTGGCACCCAGAATGGCTTCGCGAAATAGTGCGATTGACTTCGGACCAGCGTCGAGACCCTGCCACCCAGTAGGAATACCCGAATTATCATCGGCCGATTGGGTCGCAGCCTCCGCATCAAACTTGTCAGCACATAGATAATCCACGGGGAAAATCAATTCCACGCTCTTGGCCGCGGCCAAGTCTGCCAGTTCACTCACAATTTTGGCACCCTCGGCATCAAAGAGACTGTCTCCAATCTCCATACCGTTAATCACTTTCTTGAAGGTGAAGGTCATGCCACCCCCAATGATGATCTGGTCTGCCTTATCGAGCAGGTTCTTAATCAGGGGAATCTTGTCGGCAATCTTAGCCCCACCGAGGATAGCCAAAAGGGGACGTTTGGGCTCATCGAGAACTGCGGCAAAGGCCTTGAGTTCGGCTTCCATCAGAAATCCTGCCGCTTTTTGGGGTAAATTCACGCCAACCATCGACGAGTGTGCCCGGTGAGCTGTGCCGAAAGCGTCATTGACGAAAACGTCACCGAGTTTGGTCAATGCCGTTCGGAAGCTCTCGACCGTTGCCGCGTCTGCTTTGGTAGATGTACCGTCGGGATTCTTCGCCTTACCTTCCTCCTCGATGTGGAACCGCAGGTTTTCCAGCAACAATACCTGACCCGGCTGTAAAGCCGCTGCCGCTGCTTCAGTGAGTGGACCAACGCAGTCGGTCACAAAATGCACTTCGCGATTCAGCAATTTTTGCAATTCTTCCGCTACGGGACGCAAAGAAAACTCGGGCACAACTTGCCCGTTGGGGCGACCAAGATGACTCATCAAAACGACGGATGCACCCTGCTCCAAGGCATGCTTGATCGTCGGCAGAGCTGCTGCGATGCGTTGATTATTGGTGATGGCACCGGTCGCCTTGTCCAGCGGAACATTGAAGTCCACGCGAATCAGAACGCGTTTACCGGATAGATCGAGGTCGCGGATGGATATGAATTTGGCCATGATAAACAAATTGGCCACGGAGACGCGGAGTCACAGAGAACTTAAGGTATTCCCCGTTTCTCCGTGGCTCCGTGGCCGATATTAAAACTTGGAACTCAGAGCCCGGCGGCAACTTTCTTGGTCAAATCAACCACGCGGTTGGAGTAACCCCACTCGTTGTCATACCAGCTGATCAGTTTGAAGAACTTGCTGTTGAGCTCGATGCCACTGCCAGCATCAAAGATGGAAGAAGACTTGCTGTGAATGAAGTCTGATGAAACGACCTCATCTTCGGTGTATTCGAGGATACCCTTGAGGTAGGTTTCGCTGGCACGCTTCATCGCGGCGCAGATTTCGGCGTAGGAAGTCTCCTTGGTGGTCTTGACCGTTAGATCGACGACCGAAACGGTCGGCGTTGGCACGCGGAGGGACATACCCGTGAGCTTGCCTTTAACCTCAGGGCAAACCAGGGCGGTAGCCTTGGCGGCACCCGTGCTGGCAGGGATGATATTCTGCGCAGCGGCGCGTCCACCCTTCCAATCTTTTTTGGACGGACCATCCACGGTCTTCTGAGTGGCCGTGTAGGAGTGAACGGTGGTCATGAGACCTTCTTCAACTCCGAAGCCTTCCTTCAACAAGACCGAAATGACCGGAGCCAAACAATTCGTGGTGCAGGAGGCATTGGAAATGATGTTGTGCTTCGAGACGTCGAGTTTGTCGTCATTCACGCCGATCACCACAGTGATGTCCTCACCCTTGGCCGGTGCGGAAATGATGACCTTCTTGGCGCCCGCATCAATGTGACCCTGGGCCATCTCAGCGGCGGTGAACAGACCTGTGCACTCAAGCACAATATCCACACCCAATGCCTTCCAAGGTAAAGCGGCCGGGCCGGCCTTCTCCCCGAGCACCTGGATCTTTTGGCCATTGACGATCAGCACGTCATCCTCTGCCACATCGGCAGATGATTTTTCAGTGCTAACTGTGCCGTCAAAACGACCCTGAGTGGTATCGTATTTCAGCAAATATGCGAGATTGCCGGCCGGCACGAGATCGTTGACAGCAACGACGTCAAAAGTGCTGCCGAGCAATCCTTGCTCAACCAACGCGCGAAATACGAGGCGGCCGATACGGCCAAAACCATTAATGCCTACTTTTACTGACATATGAGACTCCGATTTTATGTATTGTTTTCTGATTAATTATTAGGTTCCGCGCGGGCGCGGAATGGAGAGAATAGATATCACGTTGCTGTAGTAGCAAGGGGTTTTGAGGAAAAGTCGTGTCATCCCCCCCCACGCCAAAGGCCACAACCGAGAGCAGGGATAAATAACTCACTTTCGACGGGCTGACGGACGCCATGACCACTGAAAAATCGCTCGTGATCGGCTACCTGCTGCCACTCCACCGCGGCAGGTGTGGTTTCACCCAGAGGGATAGTAATATCAACCGTGGTCGGATTAATCGCAAACAGGAGGCGATCTCTACCCTGCGAGCCATCTAAATTGTAAATAACGGCACAAGCCGTGGAGTCAGGCGCTCCAATCACTTTGAAGAACCCTTCGCTCGGGCGATCCCACTGACGGAGCAGTCGTCCAGCGTTGCTGCGCCGAAAGGCAATCCAGTCGGCAAAATATGCATGGGTGCCCGGAAATCGGAAAAGTCGCCTATAATCGAGGGCATTGAGATCTCCTCGTTGATAAGTGTTGTTTACCCCTCCTTTGGACCGGAGAAAATCCTGACCGGCAGAGATCATGGGAATGCCGATGGAGGTAAACAGCACCGCAGCCATCAATTGGGTGCGCCGCCGATCATTGGCAGTGGGTGATTGACCGTTATGGTGTGAATTCTCGGTAATCTCATCGATCCAAGTTCGGTCATCATGTGATTCCACATAGTTTACCGTCTGAGCCGGCCACTTGGCCCAATACCAAGGTGATCCCTTGATATAATATTCCAATGTCTCCACCGTGCTGCCATCCCGCACGTATTCACGCAAAAAGTCACGGTAACCATCATTCCACGAGGACCAACCTGAGTCGCGAAGCGTTCCCGCAATATGTCCGCGGTAGCTCCATGGTTCCGCGATCAGGATTACGTTACGTTTCACTTTCTTCAGCGCTGCTTCGATTTCACGTAGCACGTCCGATCCCAGCAATTCCGCGAGATCGAACCTGAATCCGTCGACGCCGAAGGTCTCGATCAGGTGCTTGCATGAATCGATGATCAGACGTTTGGCCATCGCCGCATGGGCCCGGATGTCGTTGCCACAACCACTCCAGTTGGAGAGCTGACCATTGGCGTCCTGTTCAAA
>FLOH01000577.1_pt1 | contig 73379 bp, 61 predicted proteins | sample 756751 | NCBI WGS metagenome assembly FLOH01 (sample SAMEA4026879, study PRJEB14308) | marine metagenome | biome: coastal water; material: water | depth 74 m
CTTTTACTCGTCTCTCTACTTCTGACTTTGGGCTCATTATTGGCTCCTTTTACGGTTTGTTAGCCGCCCAAAGTATCTCTTATTTATTTAGATCAAATGAACCGAATTGGTCTGACGCCGCACATTTCCCTGATAAGCAGATGCTCGAAAGAGTGAAGGACATTGAAGCTGTGTTTCTCGCTAAATTCAGGGAATAGTGTGTCCCACTCTTTAGTTTTACCTGGAGGGATTGTTAACCAAAACCCTGTTGTTTTAAATTTTCTTTCTGAATTATTTTTAAGGTTGGATCTCCTTGGAAAACGATCATCCTGATATATCCTCCAATACGAGTCTATACTCAAGCGGACTTCTAATTCACCCTTACCTATTAATAGCGGATACTCACCATACTTTATAATTTCCTCGGAAGGATTTGCACCAATATTAATAATTGTTTCGATATTAGGAGTTGTGTAATACTCCAAGTTCTGAATTTCTTCTAAATGTGCAGTTCTCCCTTTAAAATCCAATCTCTTCAATTTAAAATTTGAAGTCTCTGTCCTGTGTATTGCACCAGGATGTAGTTCCCGATATGCACGCTCATACTCCAAGGTGCCAATTTCAGTTCCTTTATCATCAAGTAAAGTGACGGGGTCATACCAACTGTTCCTGATCGGGATCCGAGGATATGCACTCTCTGGCTTCATTGTGGTATCAATTGAGTTCCACAAATATTTATCATCAATATTCTCTTCTAAGAGCCCCTCATAAGAGCCACACTGCAAGTGAAGCTTGCGTAGCGTTCCATTGTAAGGATATATGACCGGTTCTTCTGGGGCATCCTTTGTATCAAAGAATCTTTCAGGGTTGAAAAAATAATAAATGTCATCAGGTGAGTAACTGTTAACAATGATTGCCAAGGCTGCTTTGGAGGGATCCCGGCCCACCCGTCCTATTCTCTGCCATATTTCGTTGCTGGTTTTGGGTAATCCATATAATATACAGACATCTAAAGACCCAATATCCACACCTAGCTCAAGAGCGCTGGTGGTAAAGATTATTTTCTTGTCTCCGCTTTTTATTTCGTGTTCAATTTGCTGCCGGACAGTGTTTGATAATCCTGAATGATAGCTGCAGACCATTCCAGGTTTCAATTTTGGATATCCGTCGGCAGAAGCTTGAATAGTATCTCGTAGGATGTCTGCTTGAAGTCTGGAATTAACAAAGACCATACTTTGAAATCCATTGTCGCCCAGCGACAACACAAGATCAGATAATAATTTAATGGAGTACTGTTTAAGCAGTTTGTAGAGAGATTCTATATTTCTATCCGAATCTAGATGCTCGTATATAGTGTTCTTAAGATTTATGCTGTCCAGCATCACATAGTATTTTTCAGGAGTTCCTGCCCCCGACCAATTCACTTGCTTGAAATCAACCCAGGCCAATTCCTTGGCAAACGCCTTAGCGTTATGGATCGTTGCTGAAGTGCAAATTATCTGAGGATTCCCTCCAGCCCGTTTCACGGCATTAAGCAAGCGAAACAGAATATTTGAAACGTTAGACCCAAAATATCCTTTGTAATTATGGATCTCATCGATGACGATAAATTTTAAATTCTTGAAAAAATCAGCCCATTTATCATGTTTTCGCAAAATGCTGGAATGTATCTGATCCGGATTAGTTAATAGTGCGTTTGGTATGCCGTCTCGGATCTTCTTTTTTTGATACGACTTAATAGACCCATCGTACTTTTCAACTGTCCCAATTCCAAACTCACTTATTTTGTCGACTTGATCATTTGTCAATGCGTTCATTGGAAAGATGAACAATCCCGTTGTTCGTGGGTCATTTTTTACAGCATCTAAAAATGGGAGGACATAGCCATAGCTTTTCCCGGATGCCGTCGCTGTTGTGATTAAGACATTCTTGCCCTGACGAATCAGCTCTATTGTGTGAACTTGATGTGAGTAAAGTTGCTGTCTTCCCTGCTGAGTTAATTTTGTAACAATGTCAGCATGCAATGGAGGTGATAAACTCGGTTGCTTGGATGGGCTTTGTGGATATTGTTTATGCGAGGTGATATTATATTTGGGGTCATCAATTAGGTGATCAAAATAATGTACGATGGTGCTGTATTGGACTGACTGTCTAGGGAATGGCTCGAGCATCTTCTTAAATATTTTGTTTTTGTCATTATCAGTTGCCTCAAGCCCAGTCAATTTGATCAACAGTTTTACTGTAGATTTTATCTCATCAAGGGGGAGCTTTGTTGTCTTGAATAAATCAATTAAAATTTGTTCTACAGTCTGTAAGCTCATAAGTAGCCTTCTACTGGTAATTCTCTAAGTTGTTGACCGATAATTCGCGTCTAAGGTAGGCGGATAAGTAATTTGAACAAACATGGATTCTGGTCTCACTTCAAAGATACGATATGAAGAAGGACCTATAGTTAATGCCTGCTTGTATGCTTAAGTGAGGGGAGTTATTTTGGTTTCACTCGAAGATTCATCAAATGACTGAAGGACAGCGACAATGCCTCAACTAGTAAAGCAGATTATCCAATACCGAGAGCTCAAAAGCGATGCACATAGTCGGCTCATATGGGAATTAGATGAGCCGGTTATCTACCAATACGCAGTTGGACATTCCTTACCTGGTTTAGCACCAAGTGAAGCCAAACTGCATGCTGATAAATCGGAAATATATGAAGTACCCTTATTTAATAAGAAAAATCATACGAAAATTGTTGATCCCCTTGGGCAGCACGGGTTGCTTCATATACAATTGATGCCTGGTAGGTTTTTGGAATCGATATTTGTAGAGCCTGCCGGGATCTCAATAGATCTAATACTAGCAAATGATGGTGCGTTGATTTATGAATTCTACAACACCTCACTTGCTGAAACTATTGCAATTACGACTACATGTGCGATAGATAAATCTAATATCTACTCGAAAATTAAAACGAACCCCGATGATCTTGAGTATCGCCAGTATTTTATAAGAAAAGCCCTCAAGGTGCCAAGCTATGGAAATATTGATGAGCCCAAGGTAACTTTTCCTGAAATTATGACAGCAGAGCAGGTTGCGCTGTATTTACAATTAAGTCTAAGCACCGTTAGAAATAAAACGAGTTCACGAGAACTGCCCTTTGTTAAAATTGCTGGATCTACTAGGTATAAAAAATCGGATATTGATGCACTTTTAAAAAGCGGCTAGAAATAACAACCTTCCCAATTCCTTCCAACTAATATAGTAATTTGTGGGGACTTTCAGGAATTAATGGGAAAAGCACTCCCAATTCACCCACGTTGTAAGATACTATTATACATCACTTTACAGGCATATTCCACGAGAATCAACAATCGACCTGATTGAATCCCTCCCTCTCCGCTTTTCTTCCCTAGGACCATATATTCAAACCTAAATGGAGCCCTAGCTTTGCACGAGGGTTCGATTCGGAGTGAATCCTGCTGCAGGCAGGCTGAACGAAGAAAGCCGAGGGCACTTCGATAATCTCAGTATAAACTCCGCCCGCAGGCAATCCCGCCCTCTCCGGGAGCTTTGGTTGGCAGGTCAGGTTTTGAGATAACCATTTACAACTGCCTGCCAGATTTAATTATTAACCCAAATCTGGATGTATCATGTGGTATGTGTATGTACTGGAAAATAGAGATCTGGACTATTTGTATATTGGGTCCACTGGCATTTTTAAAACGAAGTTGATTCACCATAATAATGGTGTGTCAAGACACCGCTGTGATGAGGAGAATTTAATTTGCTTTATTTATGGAGAGGTAATCGCAAACAAAAGCTATTTCCCCGAGGACTGTTTGTCTCCACCCAGCATTCCCCATGATGCGCCTGGGCAATACGTTTAACGATGGCGAGACCCAATCCCCTGCCCTGTTTTTCGCCCTCAGCGAGTTGGGCTTGACGTTCAAACACAAACTCACGTAAATCCTCAGGGATGCTGGTCCCAAAATCCTTCACAGCAATCACCACTGCATTTTCTTCGAAATGGGCTTCAATGATTATTTTGCTACCATCGCGGGCGTATTTGATGGCATTGCTGATATAATTTTTTAAAACTTCAGCAATTATCGGATTCGCTGATATAAGCACGTCCTGGGGAACATCTATTGTGAGAATCATACCGGCATCATGTAGGCTGGCGTAAAACTCACTGGCAACCTCTTCCAGAATTTTACTGATATTTAATTTTTCAAGCGGAATTTTTTCACCGAAGGTAGCCTGGCTGAGAATTGTCGTATTTTCCAGGGTTTTTAGCAGGCGATCACTACTGGCATAAATCTCATTAACCAGTTTGTTATTCGGTAGGTTGGTTCGTGCGTGATCTGCCAGGCTTAAGATTACCCCTGCCGGATTTTTTAGATCATGCGTAATGATATCCAGGAGCAATTCTCGCAAACTATCAGATTCGGCCAAAGCTTTTTCAGTGCGTCGGCGTTCTGCAATTTCGATTTTTATCAGATCCAGGGCTTTTTGGGTTTCCACCTTTTGTGTGCGGAGTCGTCGCTTTATCTTGTATATAAATCCCCCAAAAAAGGCAAACCAGAGCAGCAAAAGACTGAATAGACCAAACAGGACCAACTCGTAATTAATATCGAATCCCGGACGTTCCTGGTAAAACTCCAAACCCAGGAGTCCTGCGTATATCCCCAGTATCCAACCGACGACGACGAGATACTGTGGAAGCGTCAGGCTCAGCATTCCAAAGCTGAAAGGCGGCAGTAAAAACAGCAACACGAATGGGCGAGCCTCCGGTAACCAGTACATAAGCACAGCCGCAAATATTGCGGAGAATATGATTTGTTCCCTGGTCAGGGATGGTTCTGAAAAACGTAAATTCGCCCCAGTATAAAACATGAGAAAAATCAGACCGGGACCACATAGCCCCAGCCCAAAGAGTAATAGCCATTGGGTCATGCTTAACTGACCTATTCCCAGACGAGTGACCAGGAAGGTCGCCATGAATGCGACTATATATGTACCCACTCCCATGAGAAATCTACGCATTCTTAATCGTTGAGCCCTTTTTACATCATACTCGCCTGGGCTGCCGGCTGTATTAACAATCATGTTCTTTCCCTCGATAGTATGGCTTGAACATCATGAATCGAAGTCAATGTAATTGACAATTGTGGTTATTGCTTATGGAAAGCCTGATTCCTAAGGACTATTTTCCTTTAAATCTGATCTATAATTGTGACTCCCCGCGAGATGATCAGATTAATCGGACGATAAGGTCATAGAAATGTATGTCATAGCATTTTGATATTCTCGAGCTTGCCCCGACCATTTACTGGAGCCCTCAATGCATATATCCTTCTGAATCAGGGTTCGAATCGAAACGAGCTTTAGCGACGGGAGTAGACTAACAACCCTGAGCTTGTCCATCGTGGAATGAAGTCAATACCTGACTCGATAAAAATTGATACTATCTATGGACTGATCTAGGCGGGGATTCGAATCCCTGCCTGGATGGTTTTAAAATGCTAAACAAAGCCCTTCTCTACCAACAGCTCAGCAGTAAGAATGGCCCCACCAGCAGCCCCGCGGATGGTGTTATGCGAAAGGGCCACAAAACGGATATCAAAAAATTTATCGCCAGCCAAACGACCAATGGTCACAGCCATCCCATCTCCATTGTTAACATCCAGATGCACCTGAGGACGATCTTCCTCCTCCATAACCAGAATAGGAGGCATGGGAGCAGATGGCAATTTCAAAGCCTGGGGTTCCGACTCAAACTCGGACCAAATCTTCTTAATCGTCTCCAATGCAGGTATTTCTTCAGCGAAATTCAGATAAACCAGGGCGGTGTGCCCATCAACGACGGGTACCCGGGTACATAAAGCGGACATATCCATTGAATAATCTGGAATTATTTGATTGTCTTCAAACAATCCTAAAATCTTCGAGGGTTCCTTTTCAGTCTTCTCTTCCTCCCCTGGTATGAGGGGGTTGACAGTGATTCTGCGCTCTGGTTCTGTAAGACCCTTGTATCCAGCTCCTGAAAGCGCTTGAAGCGTGTTCACCAGCACCTCCTCAACAGGATAGCCAGCTTCACGAAGGGCATGAATGGCTACCAGATAGGATTGAACCGAACAGTTGGGCTTTACTGCCACAAATCCAGTTCTGGGAAAATTTCTATTTTTTTGCTGTATAGGAAGAATCTCAAGATGATCACCATTAATTTCAGGAATGATCATGGGGACATCCGGTGTCCACCGATTTGCGGAGCTATTGCTTACCACAGGATATCCCTTTGAAGCATAAGCGAACTCGAAATCCCGTGTGGCCTGTTTATCTCCGAGTTCTGTAGCTGAGAAAAATAATTTTACATTACTCGGAATCGCTGCATAGTCAGTGACATCACGTACCATCAAGTTCTTGAACTCATCTGGCATTGCTGATTCCATCAACCAACGCTCGCCCACCGCTGCTTCATAGGTTTTACCTGCCGAACGCGATGAAGCAGCCAGGTCCACTATTTCAAACCAGGGATGATTCGCCAACAAACGTAAATAATTTTGACCAACGACACCTGTGGCACCCAATATTCCTACTGCAATTTTAGCTTTCATCAGGATGTACTCTCAAACAATCTTCTATGTAGGGCTTGGATTGCCCTTTTAACGTCCATATCAGCCACTATAAACGAGATATTGCGTTTAGTGGACCCTTGAGCAATGGCTTCAACATTGATGCGCTCTCGTCCCAGCACCTCAAATATCACTCCGGCGATCCCAGGAGTGGTTTGCATGCCTTCACCTACCACAGCCACCAGGGACAGATCACCCTCTACCTTAATTTTATCGATATACTTTAATTTTAACTCGTTTGCGAATTCATCTTCGATGGCCAGGACGGCTTTATCTGTTTCACCTGGTTTTAAGGCAAAGCAGGTGGAGTGCTCGCTGAAAGCCTGGGAAACCAACATTACACTTATCCCCTTTTCAGCCAGGCAGGTAAACAACCGCGCATTGATTCCTTTCACGCCAACCATTCCTGCTCCCTGGAGACGAATGAGTGAAACATGGGAAACCGATGAAAGCCCCACAGTAATTTCATCACCCAGGACGCGATCCTGTGATATGCGTGACCCTGGGGCTCCTGGATTAAAGGTATTTTTAATGGTGATAGGAATTTGTTTGTATAGCGCTGGAATCATCGTGGGCGGGAAGATGACTTTTGCACCAGCATGAGCCAGTTCCATGGCCTCCTCATAGGTCAATTCTGCTATTGAGATGGGTCTCTCTACTAATTTGGGATTGGCGGTGAGAATGCCATCAACATCAGTCCAGATTTCGATTTCATCTACATTCAGGGCTGCACCAAAGATGCTGGCGGAATAATCTGACCCACTTCGTCCCAGGGTGGACGTGTTCCCGTACTCGTTGGCACCCAGAAAGCCTGTGATGACCTGGAGACGACTCCTATTCATGACATATTCTCTGATACGATCGTATGACTTTTGATAATGCACATAGGCATGGCCATAAGTGCTGTCAGTGACTACCACTTTGCGGGCATCCAGAACTTCAGCATCGATTCTATTTTTTTTGAGATAGGAACTCAGAATCTTGGTTGAGAACAATTCCCCAAAGCAGAGCAGGCCATCCTTCCACATATTAAAATCTATACTGGCACCGGGGCAATTCGGCATATGGGCAATGATTTGAGATGAATATTGACCAAATGTTGTTACTAAATCAAAGTCTGAATCAAGTCCCAACTCCAGGATGGTCTCTTCGTGCAGCTCATGTATTTCCTGAATTTTGTTCTCCATATATCGCCCCTCGCGCATACCGAGGGCAATCTCAATCAATGCATCGGTAACCCCACGCATGGCGGACAAAACAACAAAAACCTCATGACCAGCGTTTAACGTGTCTTCAATAATGCTGGCAACTTGTCTGAAGCCCTCTCCGTTGGCAACGGATGAGCCTCCGAATTTTATAATTTTCTTCATATTCGTTTTCTCAAATTCTGTTATGGCAATCCTAATATGAATCTGTGGAGGTATGAGGCAAGTGACAATCTGCAGTTTGGAAATAAAATTGCTCAGTAGACAGACTTCTCTCCCTTACATACCGTGTTTAAAAAAAAGAGGCTGTCCCAAATGGGCGGCTTGGTTTTTTGTTATAGGGGTATAAGGGTAAACTCCCTCTAAAGTTAGCTTCAAAGAATTGTCAAATGAGCATGCAGACAAGGTCAAAGCGTCAATTTATTTTACTCTTACAACGAATCTCACGAAGATTACGAATCTATATATGGTTATTCGTTCTTTTCGTTTACTTCGTTTATTCGTTGTGAAAAAAAATGAGAGTTAAGCTGTTTGCTTGGGCTGTATCCAATTCCTTGATCAAAATGGAGCTATATCGATACAACTCGTGACATATGAGAGAAGCTGAACTAAACATCCCCAGATACCAAAAGAGGCCGCCTCAAGTTCTGAGACAGCCTCTTTTAATCCTGATTCTCAAAAGATTAACTAATTGTCGCTACCGCAACATGCTCTTTTATCATCCTGGCTAACTGCTCCATCTTTTCATCATCCTCTTTTGAAAGCAGGGAGACCAGATTGTCTACTTTTTTGGCAGCCTGGAAAGTGTCCTGGGCAACCAATAGCAGAGGAACATTTGTCCCGGATGCTCTGGCAAGAATATTTGGAGGAGGAAGGATATTATTGGTGAGAATAATACCAGCAGCATGCGTATCCAGGGCAGCCAGGATCATATCGCTCCTGTCACCACTGGTGATTACCAGTTTTGACTCCTTGTTGAATCGCTGCATCCGCAGGACAGCATCAGCAGACATCGCACCTACAAAAACGTCCTTAATCGTATTTTTGAGCCCTTTTTCTCCAGCTAAAATCTTGGCAAAGAAAAGATCTGCGAGAAAACGCATGGAGGGTTTAGTCAGATTCTCTGCATAGGGAATAACCCCCAAAACCGGGAGCTCCAAGGCTTCGAAATTTTCGCTATAGACTGCTTTGAAATCTTCCACGTCATGAACCTTGTTGATGATGACACCTGCCAGCTTTACCCCTCCCAGATCAATGGTCTTTCTGAGTGCACAAGCATCATCCACGATTTGATCATTGGTTCCACTTAATACAACCAATAGCTCGCCGTCTAAATATTTGCAGAGGGAGATGGCATCGAGATGAACAGACAATCCACGAGTGAGCTCCATACCACTCTCTATGAGCATAATTTCTTTGCCCTGAGAATTGTGGGCAGCAATTTCGCGGACCTTTGCAGCCGTTGTTTTTTCATCGTACATGAATCTCAGCTTGGAATGGTCAAAACCGATACTCATTTCTTCAGGTGATTCTTCTGCTTTCATGGCAGTGGTACATACGGCGGCATCAAAATCCCAAAGACGTTTTTTGCGATACAGAAGCCTGTCACCGAAGGGCTTCAAATATCCCATTTTCTTCGATGAGTTTTTGGCCAAACCAACGATGACACTTGTTTTTCCGGCATCTTTCCGAATTGATGTTACAATTATATTTTTCATAGGGGTGAATCCTTTTTATCATCAGACAATAATACACGAATGTCCACAGCCCGGGCGCCAGAACCTTGTTCATAGACGACCATGGGATTGATTTCAATATCAGTAATCCTGGGTACCTTGCTGATGAGGCTGGCAACCTTTTCCAGGGCTGTAATAATACTTTCAATATCTTTGCGAGCTTCACCCCTTACTCCCAAGAGGAGCGGATATGAGCGAATCTCTTTTATCATTGATCTAATTTCCCTGTTTGAAAGTGGAACGGCTCTGAAAGCGACATCTTTCATCACCTCAACATATATCCCACCCAAACCAAACATGAGTGTGGTTCCAAAATTAGCATCCCTGCGAGCTCCAAGAATAACTTCTGTACCCGCAGTGAGTTGTTCAACAACTTCAATGCCATCAATAATGGCATCGGGTACATTGGCTTTACAGGAGTGAATAATGGTCTGATATCCATCGATGACTTCTTCCGGATTATCCAGATCGAGAAGCACACCTCCAGCATCGCTTTTATGGAGGATGTTTCTGGATACCACTTTCATAACAACTGGATATCCGATTTCATCAGCAAGCTTGACAGCGGCTTGAACAGATTGTACGACACCACCACGAGGACCGGGGAGTTGAGCAGCATTTAATAAGCCTTGCCCTTCTTCTGCCAGGAGGAATGATCTTCCATCTGCCAGGGCACCATCTATGAGTGTATTGATGGCCTCTACGTCTATCTCAGCTGTAACCGGTTCTTCTGCTTCCATGGACTGAACTTTCCGTATGGACTGAATGGCGCCCATACAGGACACACCATCATAGACATCACGATAAACAGGAACGTTGTTTTTGTGTAAGGCTGTAATAGCAATTTCTGTGAGCTCACCACCAAAAACGGAGAAGGTGATAGGTTTGCCCTTGGCTTGATACTGCTCATACATTTCATCAATCATCTCAGTCAATTCCTGAGAATTCATCATGGCTGTTTCGCAATAGAGTGCCATGACGCAGTGAATGGAATCGTCAACCAGAGCCTCTTGAAGTGCTTTCACATAATCAGCTTTGGATGCTTCTCCAGTGATATCTACTGGATTTTTTGTTGACCCAAAACCGTGGGCTACACTTTCGAAGGTTTCCTTCAACTTATCCTGATCATCATAGAGCTTAATATCATACTTTTCACAGGCATCAGTGGCCATAACACCCACGCCGCCACCATTGGTAATGATGATGCCATTGGGACCCAGGGGTACTGCTGAATGTGAAAGAAATTTACTCCATTCAAGTGCCTCCTGGATACTCTCGGCTCGCAGAACACCGCACTGACGCATAATCGCATCAAAAACTTTATCTGAACCAGCCAGTGAACCGGTATGACTGGCTGCTGCCACAGCCCCACGCTTGGAACGACCTGATTTGATCACAATAACTGGCTTCATTTTGGTTGCGCGTTTTAATATCTCAACCAGACGCTCACCCTCCTGTATACCTTCGATATACATCAGGATGATTTTGGTCTCTTTCTGAGTGATGAGATACTCAAGCAGGTCTGCTTCATTGATATCGGTTTTATTCCCCACCGAAATAATCGATGATAAACCAATATTCTGGACGGCTGTTTTGCCGATCATGGCAATCCCCAGGGCACCACTCTGGGTGATAATAGCCACATTCCCCTCACGAATATCCCGGGGGCCAAAAGTGGCATTCAGGGCCACCTTTGAAGAATAATGCCCAAAGATATTGGGGCCCAATATCCGCATATTATGGGCTCGTGCATACTCCACCACACGCTGCTCTTCCTCAAGATTCCCAATTTCTGAAAATCCAGAAGAGATGATTGCCAGCATTTTCACATGCTTTCTGGCACAACTCACCACGGCGTCATAGACAAAGCGCGCTGGAATAGCGATAACCGCCACATCAACATCACCTTCAACCTCTTCAATACTCTTGAGAATATCATATCCCAGAGCGTGCCCGCCCTTTGGATTTACAGGATATATATCTCCCTTGTAACCAACGTAAAGCATATTCTCCAGAATTTTGTAGCCGATTTTGCCCGGTTCCTGGCTGACACCAATCACCGCTACGGATTCTGGTTCGAACAAATATTTTATATCAGGTTTTTCCACTGTCACTTACTCTCCAGGAATGTCATTTTCATTTCATACATTCCATCTGAAATGTGTTTTTGCACGTCAAAGCCCATGCTTTCAAACAAGCCCATCATTCGCGCGTTACTAATTATTACGTCTGCTGTAAATCCAAGTAAACCTTGTTTCTTGGCTAACAGAGTCAGGTATTTCAACAACTCCTTGCCAATCCCCAACTCCTGGTGATCATCTCTGATCACAAAAGCAACATCAGCAGTGTGAGTTGAGCCAACAATGGCATATTGTCCCAGACCGACCAATTGCTCCACACCATCTTTTTGAGTAAAAGTCAGGAGGATGATCTCACTGGTATAGTCTATCACCACGAAATCCTGCAATCTCTCATGGGGCATATCTTTTCGTTCAGAAATAAATCTTCGTTGCAGGCTGGCATCTGAAAGCGAGTAGAAAAATTCTTTCAAAAGAGGTTCATCGCTGATCTTAACAGGACGAATAAAAACCTCTAATCCGCTAGACGTGGTTCTATAGGTTTCAACTTTTTCTGGGTATTCCCCTGCTTTACCAGCAATAAAGGCTTGATCCTGATAGATCAGGTTCCGTTTCTTGGCCTTACGAATCAACTCTGCCCTGAACTTTGGATGGGCAATGGAAATCAATTCCATGGCGCGTTCTCTAATATTTTTTCCATGGAGATAGGCAATGCCATATTCAGTGACCACATAGTGAACATCACCCCGATTAAGGGTAACACCTGCTCCCGCCTTGAGAAATGGAGCAATACGAGACACTTCTCCATGATCTGCAGTAGAGGGTATGGTGAGAATGGTTTTTCCTTTTTTGGCCAGTATTGCCCCTCGCATAAAATCCGCCTGACCACCAATGCCACTATAAAACACTTTTCCCAACGACTCTGCTGTTGCCTGACCAGTGAGATCAATTTCCAGGGCAGAGTTTATGGCAGTCATGTTTTCATGCTGAGCAATCACCCTGGGATCATTGGTATAATCAACTGTTTTAAACTCAATAAAGGGATTGTCATGGAGATACTCATAAGTTTCGGCTGACCCCATGCTAAAGGTGGCGATGGTTTTACCCCGGTTAATAGTCTTTTGGGAGTTATCAATCACCCCTGACTTCATCAATTTAACCAGTCCATCCCCCAGGAGCTCCGTATGCACACCTAAGTGTTTTTTCTCACCAAGATTTGCCAGAATAGCATTGGGCAGAGACCCATAGCCAACTTGAATAGTGTTACCATCTTCTATTAAAGTTGCGACGTATTTTCCAATTTTGTCTGCCACCTCGTCATCAAGCTCATCTTCATATTCCAGCAGGGGTTCTTCATGGTAAACAACATAATCAACATCTGATATGTGAATAAATCCATCACCATGAACCCGAGGCATTCTGGGATTTACTTGAACGATAATGGTCTGAGCCTTCTCCGTAGCAGCTTTGACGATATCTACACTGATCCCCAGACTCATGTATCCATGGGGGTCTGGACATGAGGTTTGAATAAGAGCCACATCTACAGGGACATGTCCTCTCTGGAAAAGTTTGGGAATCTCTGAGAGAAATATGGGTGTGTAATCGGCCAGCCCGCTATTCACAGCGGCTCTGGTGCTACTGCCGATGAAGAAAGAGTTGTGCCTGAAATTGTGTTTGTATTTCTCCTGGGTGTAAGGCGCTAACCCCAGAGACCAGACCTGGACAACCTCAGCATCAAAAACTGCTTTGGGTTCACTTTCAATATATTCAACCAGAGATCTGATAAGATATTGGGGTTCAGCACAGGCAGTATGGACAAATATTCTGTCACCCCTGTGAATGGCCTTAAGCGCTCGATTTATGGAAACAAATTTATCAGCATATTGCTCCTTCAGGACCTCAAGAGCCTTTTTACTACTTACTTCATTTGCCATTTATCAAGCTCACTTTCTTACGTTCATTCTCCAATGAAGAGAAGTGCAAATAAAGTGCCTTGCAGTTCGAATAGCAAAAGATTATTCAGTTAAATGCTGGATTTAAATAAATATTTTTTTTGAAGGGTAATTTTAGAAGGTGTATTTCAATTTTTTCGGTAATAATCGTCTATTTTCTCAAAAATATCCGGAATTGACTTCTCGCAGCACTTATAGCCCTCATTGATGGCTCGTTCGGCATGGTCAAAGTCAAAAAAATGCATATCGCCCAATCGTGGAGCCAATAGGATATCTGGTTTATGGGTCTGAAGATTCATGGCTTCAATTTTCTTTTGCATGATATTTAAGGATGATCCAAGCACTTCAAAAATGTGAGGTGAGGGTGCTTCCCTGGTAAACCACTGATCAATTTTTGAGCCTAAGGATTTGCCCGTTGATCCAAATTTGTCCGTCCAGGACTTGATAACCTCCAGCCGCTTTTTCTCCATCTTTTCTGCGTTTTTGACCCAATCTGCATCCTGGGGAGGATGCTTTCTGCTGGCAGTCCGTTCAGAATTTATATCTACTGCAATCACGATATCGGCACCGGCATCCCTGCAAACATCAATCGGCAGAGGGTTGACAACGCCTCCATCAACCAGCCATTCATTATTAATTAACTTTGGAGTCAGTAAGCCTGGTACTGCCATGCTGGCCCGAAGCGCTTGATTGATGCTCCCCTTGGAGAGGGTGACTTGTTTCCCGGTGAACATATTTGTGGCAACCATGATCAGGGGGATCTTCAAGTCTTCAAATTTATCAATTTTGGTAAAAAGCTCGATGAGTTTAGCCACTTTATGACCTTCAATAAAACCTGACCGAGGAAAAGCCAGATCGAGGTAGGACAGAACCGCCTTCCAATCCATATCCAGGGCAAACTTTTTGACCTGATCCAAACCTCCACCAGCATAGGCAGCCCCAATAAATGAACCTGCGCTGGCTCCAGTAATGACACCCACCTGCACACCGTGTTTTTCCAGAGCTTCAATAACACCGATATGTGCCCAGCCCCTGGAGGCGCCGCTCCCAAGAACGAGACCTATTTTTGGTGCTTTCACTATTGGGCGGCCCTGTTTTGACTTTCTGTTCTGATCTGATCGAGTGCGCTGGCTCTTACCCTGACCTCTACAAGGATATGATCCTCCTCATATTCAATGTTGAGGACCTCAGCTGTTCGATGAAGAGAAGCCAGGAATTTTTGCTGTGAATGATCTAATTTCAGAGTCTCTATGACATAGCCACTTTGCCTGATTTCAATAATTTTCTCTTCGAGCTGCTTAATATTGACCTGTCGCAGGGCCGAAACTGGAACCGCATCGCTGTGCTCCTTAAGCGCGCCTGACATGGTCTCCTGAGCTGTGATGAGATCGATCTTATTAAAGACCGTCAAGGTCTGACTCTCTGACACACCCAAGTCCATCAATACTTCGTTAACTGTGCGCAAATGCTTCTCATACTGGGTATCACTGAGATCAATAACAATCAGTATCAAATCCGCCAGGCGGACCTCTTGCAAGGTACTTTTAAATGAGGCTACTAGATGATGGGGTAGCTTATGTATAAATCCCACGGTATCACTTAACAGAATTTCATTGTCAAGGATGGTGATTTTCCGTACCGTTGTGTCCAGGGTGGCAAATAATTTGTCTTCGACCAGGACTCCTGCATCTGAAAAAAGATTCATCAATGAAGATTTTCCCGCATTGGTATATCCGACGAGGGCAACTTTAAACATATCTTCTCGTTGCTTGCGTCGTGTATCTCGCTGGGTTTCAATTTTCTTCAATTCCTTCTTGAGCATGGAGATGCGATTCCGAACAAGACGGCGATCTATCTCAATCTGTGTCTCCCCCATACCGCCACGAGTTGAAGTAGCCCCACGTTGCCTTTCCAGGTGAGTCCAGGCCCTGGTAAGCCTGGGCAATAAATATTGAAGTTGGGCCAATTCAACCTGGGTTTTTGATTCCTTGCTGCTGGCGTGGTGAACAAATATGTCAAGAATCAAAGCACTTCGGTCTATGACACGGGCTTTGTCAAACAGCTTTTGTAAATTTTTCGTTTGGGCGGGAGAGAGTTCATCATCAAAAATGATCAAATCAACTTTGAGCATCTCCACCTTGGCGACAATTTCTTCTACCTTGCCCTTCCCAACATATAGCGCTGCATGAACCTGATTGCGTTTTTGAATGATCTCGCCACTCACGATGGCTCCAGCAGTCTTTGCCAAAAGCCCCAACTCAGCCAGATTTTCTTCAACATCAGAGACTGATTGCTGACCGTGAACAACTCCTACAAGCAGAGCTTTTTCTTTTTCTATAGTGGTTTCAAACATTTTGCCGCCAATTCGCTTTAATTCTAGATAGATAGGTTTCTGCCAGCCATAGTAGGAATGTCAGTAAAAAAAGGAATGGCCACAGAGCCAGGTTAGACCCTTGATCCAATATCTCCTCAGTTACCTCTGGAGCAACAGAACTTACGAATATATCCGTATCCCCAAATGTATAAACAGGTCCATGTGCCTGGGCTTCATGGCTTGAGATGTTCACTGCTCTGGGCTGCAATACCTGCCTCCCCCGTGTCAGCTTGTAGATACCTGGTATATTCGTGTTGGGGTAGTGAAGCACATAATTCACATCAGGTGACAGATAATCCGTGGTGCCATCTGGACGCTGAACACTGAAAGGACTGTTGTCATTGGCCTGTGCCGTGGGGAAAAATTTCAAGGTGTCACCGATGATAGCGTTGTATAGTTCAGTTTGAGTTTTGATAGCTTGAGATTGGGCTAATTGAGTAATAAGCGTGGGGAACATACCTAGAACCGGTAGATTATTGGCACTCAACCCAAAGTCTGTGTTGAACCACACGATTCTTCCTTCTTTCAGCACCCTGGATCCCATGAAGGGTTGATCGTCCAGATAACGAACCCACGTTTCTCCCAATTCATCTCCATCCGTTTTATAGCGTTTGAAGACCTTGAGCCTATCCTGCTTAATAATCTCACGCAGTGGAGATGTGTTAAAAAGTTTTGTTGCAGAGCCCGTGAGGAAAAGTCCCAGAGGATATGGATTGGTTTCCTCAATCAGCTGAGACTTGAAGCCCAGCAATTCGGTCATCGCTTTGCCACCATCTCCAAACAGAACAAGTTGCCCACCACCACTCACGAAAGTTTCCAGGCGATCCCAATTATACTGCACCAGCAATTTGGGATCAGCCACAATGACAGTGCCACCTCTACTGAGGTCCACATTGTCAATTTCGGCATAGTCCAAAACGCGTACATCCAAGTTTAATTCTTGATCCTCAACCGATGATTTAATAATCGTCCAAAAATCTGGAATTTGTTTTGAGCGCAGTATTTGCACCGGGATAGTACCTTCAGCAGGTAGGATGAAGTGTCTCTCGTTGTTATAACTTGATTCATCGGTTGTCAGGATCAAACGGCCACTCTGATAACCACCCTCTTCAACCTGGGCTGTCATGAGGGTTGCATTTTTGCCGCCTTCAACCACAAGCTGATTCTGTCTCTTCTCATTAATCAGAAGTTCCAGACTAAGGGCATCCTCAAATTCGGGTGAACGCTCAAGATCGATGGTGATATCATACGTATCACCAAGACGCACTCCCTGTCCAGGAAGTTGGATATTGCTGATGGCAGCGTCATTGACCACAGGAGTTAGCAATAAATATTTACTCCACCCATCCAGGGCTTCCATTCCGTGGCGCGCATCCTGACCATCACCCAACCACAGGATAGATTTCCGTTCATACTGCTCCAAATCGATTTGCTCAGAAAATACCTCTATGAAGTCGCCATCATAAATGTCTGCAAACTTCGCTGTAATCTCATCCATTTTTTCATGGAGTACAAGATCAGACACACCGCAGAACACTACCTTAAACCCCTTCGCTTTCAACTCATCACTAAATCCTTGCAGCATGGTTCTATCATACCTCTCAAAATTGGATTGATTTGAAGCTGAATTATCGAAAGCAACAACAAGCAGGTCAATACTACCTGAGTTCAATCTAAACCCATCACTTCGATCAAGACCAGGCCTGGCAAAGGCTAGTATAAGTAGCAGGATCATCAGCGTTCGAATGATGAGCAGAACGAGCTGCTTCACATTGAATTTTCGGAGCGCATCCTGTTCCAATAGCTTTAAAAATTTCAGAGATGGAAAATCAATGAGCTTGCTTTTCCGTTTGGCGAGAAGGTGAATGATGATGGGAACTGAAATGAGTGGCAGAAACCAGAGAAAGATAGGATTTAAAAATGTCATTTTGGGATTCCGAACCGAACTATAACAAACTTGCGAGACTTAATAAAGTACCTGACAAAATGGGTATGAGGAAATTATCGTCCAGATGCATGGGGTAGGCTTCAGCAAGCGTAACAATTCCTGCAATGAGAATATTAATGATAATAGCCTCAGGATAAAATAGTATGAGTATAGTGGTTGTACTGACAAAAAACGCAGTACTTCCCTCAACCGATTTTTTCAAGAATTTATGCTTTCCAAATGGTATTCCTACCAGAGCTGCCAGGGTATCAGATATGGATAGGATTAAAAGCGCAGGAACAGCTATTTCTTTTGGGAATAGAAAGATAGCGACAACCGAACCTGTAAAGACATAGGTTGCTCCTGTTAAATTTTTCTGTTCATGCTGTCTCAGTGCAGATCCAAATATATGCATGAACACTTTTCCGATCTCTGCTGATTTTAATCGTAAAAAATCAACCGTAAGAAAGCCCAGGGAAAGAATTATGACTATCTGGAGTGTGAGATGTCTGCCCCCCAGAAACCAATAGGATAATGGGATAATGCTACTGCTTAAATGAATAGCCTTGCGGATGAGTTCATGACTTTGAAGCTTGGATAAACTCATTTACTGGCAGTGGCTAAGCTTTGAAGCAAATTAAAATTTTCCCCTGGAGTGGCATGCTTATTAAAAACGGCTGAACCGGCAACAAAACGGTGTATTCCCTTATCCAATACTGAACCGATGGTGGTTTTGTTGATGCCTCCATCAATTTCAACCAAAACTCCATGGTCCTCAAGGGCCTGGCGCAATCCAGGGAGATCATTAAGAACTTCTGGCATAAATGACTGACCACCAAAACCAGGCACTACTGACATAATGAGCAATTGATCCATGATACCCAAATAGGGTTCTACCAGGGATAACTTTTCATCAGGATTAACAACGAGACCTGCTTTTGCCCCCAGCGACCGTATGTTTTTCAAGGTGTCTTCAACAGAGTTACAGGTTGATGGATGTACCAGGACAATATCAGCTCCGGCTTCAATAAAATTCTCAATGTAAAGGTCAGGCTCTGAAATCATAAGATGGGCTTCCAGAATCATGTCTGTCATTTTGCGGATGGCCTTGACCACAATAGGTCCAAAGGTCAAATTGGGAACATAGTGACCATCCATGACATCCAGATGCAATACTTCCCCACCACTAGCTGCAACAGAATTTATTTGCTCCCCCAGTCTTGAAAAATCGGCTGAAAGAACAGAGGGTGAAATTTGAGCTCGCATATTGATTGCCACTAGAAGCCGTCCGTAATCATAAGGTCTACTGAAATAACTCTTTCTCGGGGAAATTCTCTTCCAGCAACTACTGATTGTGAGACAACTGTATTGGGCAGTAATTCTGAATCTTCAGTAGTTTGAACTTTTCCCACTGTAAATCCTTCAGATTCCAGGATTCGTCTGGCTTCGTCCAGCCCTTTGTTGCGTAAATCAGGCATTGTTTTCTTTAGATTTCTTTTCCCTAGACTTACTGTGATTACGATAGAATCACCAGGAGCTACAGGCATGCCAGCCAGCACGGATTGCTTCATTACAACAGTCCGTTCGTATAGATCTGAAGAATCTCTCCTGGTTTCAACCAGAACCAAACCCAGGCGATCAATTGCAATTGTAGCCTGTCTTTCTGTAAAAGCGATAAGGTCGAGCATCTCAAGTTTTGCTGGTGGCAGGTTGATCGTGAGTTGAATTTTTCTGTTTTCCTTCACCATTTGACCGGCTTCAGGATACTGGTCCATAATAAATCTGCTGGGAATATCTCTTCTGAAAATGGTATCCTTAATGGTCCATTCCAGTGTCCGTTCTTTGAGTATTTTGGTGGCCTGATCCAGATCAGTATGAGTTAGACTGGGGACCCGAATCTCATTATTCCAGTTCACATACAGGGGTAGAATGACATTATTGAAGGCCAGTGCAGCCACAATACCGATACCCATAAAAATGAAAAAATAGTCTCTAATAAATTTCATAGCGCTTTTCTAATTTTTACTGCGAACATTCCATCCATATCATGACGCCACGGTAATGTAGACAACGCACCTCTTTCATCAATGTATGGTTTCAGGTTTTCATGTTCAATAGCTTCAACACTGGCCTGATCTAAATGTTCTAGTACCGAATCAATTAACTCCCAATTTTCATCAGGTTCCAGGGTACAGGTGGCATATACCAGTAAACCACCAGGTGCTAAATATTTCCAGCTATTTGTGAGAATATTTGATTGAATACCAGTCAGAGATATGATATCCAAAGCTTGACGTTTCCACCTGGCATCAGGACGGCGATTTAAGACCCCAGTTCCAGAACAAGGTACGTCTAAGAGGATTTTGTTGGCTGCTGGCAATGGTGCAACGGCCGCATCCAATTCAAGTACTTCAATCTGTTTCAACCCCAGCCGTAAAATATTCTCCCGCACTTTTGCCAATCTTGAGTGGCTGGCATCGCAGGCGATTATTTTCGCCTGTCCCCCAGACAGTTCAGAGATAAATGCCATTTTTCCACCTGGTGCTGAACAGGCATCAACTATGGTATCCCCTGATTCAGGATCGATTAAGGATGCAACAAGACCAGCTGCAAGATCCTGGAATGAAAACCATCCCCCATGAAATTCTTTTGTGCTAAACAGGGATGAGGCGCTTCCTATTTCGTAGAACACATCTAAGACATCTGATTTTTTATGTTTTATATCCAAACCATCCAGAAAAGACTCAAAATCTTCAGCACCTACAATTTGAATATTTCGTCTGATCCATGTTTTGGGAGCCGTATTGTTATGGCTACATAGGGCAGACACTTCATCAAGTGGATACCTAGATATCCATTTTTCCAGAAGCCACTGAGGATGTGAGGTCTCAATGGATAATCGGTCCATCTCATCTTCGTAGTGGTTCAATAAATCTTTGAGTTCCAGTGATTGAATTTTACGGAGAACTGCATTCACAAGCCCGCTGGCCTGAGATTGTTTAACCTTTCTGCTCAAGGCAACTGTTTCATTGATGGCTGCGTGTTCAGAAGTCTGCATGTATTTGAGCTGAAATGCTCCCATGCGGAGGAGACTTTTAACTGAGTGTTGAGCTTTGCGGTAGCGACCTTTAAAGGCCATCTCAATCCAGGCATCCAACTGGAGTTTCATCCGCGTCACACCATAGACCAGCTCCATAATCCAGCGTTTTTCCTGTTGGGTTAGTTCACCTTGCTGGAGAAAGGTGGAGAGGAGCTCATCAATTCCTGTTGATTGGTCCTTCTCAGCTGCTAGAAGCGCCTTATAGGCCAATTCGCGTGGTGAACTAGCCAAGCGTTTCACCAATTTCAATTGGATATCCACGCAGATATGATGCTACATCCATCGCTTTTTTACTCTCGGGCTGGATGGACACAATCTCAAGCGCATCTTCCTGGCAAGCGACTGTAAAGGAATCGTCTGATATGTTAATAATACTGCCTGGAATCCCATGACCTGCAACCTTCCGGGATGACAATATTTTAAGCAGAGCACCATCTCGATAGGTGTAGGCACCTGGTGTGGGTGCAAATGCCCTGATTCGATTGTGACACTGCTCAGCACTTTCATCGAAGTGTAAAAGTCGGGTTTCTGAAGTAACTTTTGGAGCTGGACTCGCCAGGCTATTGTCCTGCTCCCCGGCAAGAGCGGTACCCATGGAAATAAGGTTGGTAGTCTCCACGACCAGGTCAGCACCTAAATTACATAATTTTGTATACAGAGTATGCAGATTGTCTTCTGGAAGGATAGGAGTCGTCGCCTGCTTGATAATATTTCCAGTATCCACTTTTCGCTTTAGAAAAAATGTGGTTAGACCCGTTTCAGAATCCCCATTCAAAAGCGCCCAGTGAATGGGGGCCGCTCCCCGATATTTGGGAAGCAGGGAAGCATGGAGATTGAAAGATCCATATTTGGGGAGGGTGAATACTGCCTCGGGCAAGATTCTAAAGGCCACCACAACAATCACATCGGGGGCATATCCTTTGAGAGTCTCAATAAAATCAGGCTCTGTGAGTTTTTCTGGCTGGAGTATTGGCAGATTGTATTCCAGGGCAGCTGATTTAACAGCAGAAGGCCTCTCGCGCCGCCCTCTGCCCTGCTGCTTGTCTGGAACTGTTACAACAGCCTGGATAGAGTGGGGGCTCTCATTCAAGGCTTTGAGAGCAGGTACTGCAAAATCAGGCGTTCCCATGAAGATTACTTTTAATGGTGTTGAATTATTCATAATGTTTCAGATCATATTGCCTCAATTAAGAGGATAGGCAGCTGGCTCAAGTTCCAGTCCAACCATGAGTAGCACTTGTTATTGATGGGGTGCTCAGGCTACTCTAGAGCTCAAAGTTTTCAGATGCTTCGACTTCTATTTCCCCGCTGGCAATCTTTTTAAGCGTTTTCTTGAGAAGTGATTTCTTCAATGAGCTCAAGTGATCAATAAAAAGTGTCTTTTCTAGATGATCATACTCATGTTGAATGACTCTGGCGAGGTAACCGTCAATTTCTTCATCGAAGTGTTTGCCATTCATATCCTGATAGGTAATTCTGATACTGGTTGGACGGGTAACAATTTCACGCACGGTAGGAACGCTTAGACAACCTTCTTCGTACTCATCGTTCTCATGGCCAAACTCAATAATCTGGGGATTGACAAAGACTCGTCTACCCTCTTCCTCATCTATGGGCGAAAGATCGATAATAAATAGTCGAATGGATTTATCAACCTGTGGTGCGGCCAAACCAATTCCTTCGGCGGCATACATGGTTTCAAACATATTGGCGACAATTTTCCTCAAATCGTCATCAATCTGAGGAATCTTCTCAGTCTTTGTCCTGAGGACTTGCTTGCCGTAGGTTTGAATTTGGTACAACATAGAAACTATTTGGTTTTCACCGTAGTGACGGCAGATCTTCCAACATGTAATTTGGTATCAGTAGCTGTTTTCACCAAAAGAATATCATTGTCTTTGATACCTTCGATGGTGCCATGAATTCCGCCAGCGGTGACAATATGGTCACCCTTCTTGAGTTCTGTGCGCATTTTTTCAGCCTCTTTTGCACGTTTCGTCTGAGGTCTGATGAGTAAAAAGTAGAATACACCGAACATCAGTATAATAGGGAGGAAACTCAAGATTGGGTTTCCAGCTTCTCCGCCTGATGGGGATGCCATAAGCATAATGTTTGCAATCATAATAATGTTAAAACTCCTCTATAATTAAAAAAACCTCGACAATCTAAACGAGGGTTAAGATCATTCCAACCTGCAACAACTATGCAGCACATTAATTCCTGATAATTGATGACCCATAATACAAGGTCAACAGGAAATGCTGCAACTAATGTGTAAAGCTACAATATTTCGAGGCAGTCTTCCCACCACGCTCCAAAACTCCGTGTTTTATGGACGATGGCTTCAATGCTACAAAGCGCTGGAGCGACTGCAACTGTGGTCTCCACGGCTTTATAGCGCACATCCATTTCAATCCATAACGCATCAAGTTGGTTAGTAGCCTGGTTGGCAACAGCAGCAGCGGCACCGAAGGCGAATCCGAGATCTTCATTTTCACTATTACGATGTCCCAGGATCCTGATTTTAAGCGTTCTCCCGTACATAATATCATCAACCACCTCAGCGGAAATGATAGTTGGAGCCGTTCTATTCCTGGCAAAATATTTTTCTACGGTACTGGCTAAATATCGATCCTGAATCTGGGCAGAGAGCAGGATTGGGAGTAGCATCAAGATTGAAAATAAATATTTGAAGTGTCTATTCAATGGACGACCCTTTCATAGGTAATTTTTGCGGTGCATGGTACAATTATAGGCTGAGTTTACATCAATAAGCCATGAATATCAAATAATTATTTTGACAAACACTATGGCAGTATTCCAAACGAAATAGTGCCCTTTTTACCTTGATTATCATTCAATAATCACTTGTAGCCGTATCGTTTGAATCTATATTAAACAGTAATGATTACTACTTAATTAAATGGGGTTAACCCAAAACAACTAGAGGGAGAAATAAATCATATGTTAGTTACAAGACCAGCACCAGATTTTAAAGCAACCGCCATCATGGGCGATAATTCATTTAAAGAGATCAGTTTAGCTGATTATAAAGGCAAAAAAGTTGTCTTATTCTTTTATCCCCTGGATTTCACATTTGTATGTCCAACTGAGATTCTAGCTTTTAACCACCGTCTCGCAGACTTTGAAAAGCGTGGTGTGCAGGTAATCGGCTGTTCAGTTGATTCAAAGTGGAGCCACTTTGGCTGGAAGAACACTGAGATTAAAAAAGGTGGTATCGGTGATATTCAGTATCCGATTCTTGCTGATATTGAAAAGAAAATTGCCAGATCATATGATGTACTCAAAGGAGCTACACCGGCAGCCGTCTTAACTGAAGATGGTGAAGAAGAAACCACAGTTAATGGCGATGTTGCTTTGAGAGCTTCTTTCCTGATTGATGAGGAAGGCATTGTTCGTCACGCTGTAATCAATGATTTGCCCCTGGGTAGAAATGTTGATGAGATGCTGCGTATGGTTGATGCACTTGCCTTTAACCAGAAACATGGTGAAGTTTGTCCTGCTGGATGGCAGGAAGGTGATGACACAATGCAGGAGAATTTTGCTGGTGTCGCATCTTATCTGGAGAAAAACGCAGATAAGCTCTAAATCACAGCTCCACAAAATAAAAAAGAGACTGTCCAAAAGGGCGGTCTCTTTTTTTATTATACAGGTAAAACCGAGTTAACTCGCTCTAAAGTTGACTTCAAAGATGTGCCAATTGAGTATATGGACCACGCCAGGGCTTTAATTTACTCTCACAACGAATCTATCTACACCCTATGGGTTTTGATAGACAAGTCTGACGAAGAACACGAATCTACATAAGGCTATTCGTTCTTTTCGTTTACTTCGTTGTAAAAAAGTGGGAGTTAAGCTGTTTGCCTGGGTTGTATCCAATTCCTTAATGAAAATGGATCTCTATGGATACTACTCGCGACATTTTAGAGAACTCCGAACCAAACATTCCTATATACCAAAAGAGGCTGTCTCAGAATTTGAGACAGCCTCTTTTTAATGGAAAATAGGTGGCCGATTAAACGGTCATGATATCTTCTTCTTTGGACTTAACCGCAGAATCAATTTCTTTGATATATTTGTCGGTCATTTCCTGAACATTTGCTGTGGCTCTTTTAGAATTGTCTTCTGAAATCTCAGAATCCTTTTCAGCCTTTTTGATATGATCATTGGCATCCCGGCGAACATTACGAACGCCAACTCGACCTTCTTCGGCCAGCTTATGCATGTGCCGGATAAGCTCCTGGCGACGTTCATCATTTAGAGCAGGAATGGGAATGCGAATATTGACCCCATCATTTGCTGGATTTAAGCCCAGATCAGCTGCCATGATTGCTTTTTCAATCTCAGCCATAAGACTTTTATCCCAGGGCTGGACGACGATGAGTCGCGGTTCTGGAACGCTTAAATTTGCGACTTGATTCAGAGGGGTTGGATTACCATAGTAGGGAACTTTAATGTGCTCTACAAGGGTCACAGAGGCTCTGGCGCTACGTAAACCAGTAAACTCATGTTTGACATGCTCCACAGACATACTCATTCTATGATCGACATCTTTAAACAACTCATTCAGCATGATTACCTCCTACTACAGATCCAATGGCAGCGCCTTGTATCACTTTTAATAAATTTCCTGGAATTTCCATATTAAAGACATGAACCGCAAGATTATTTTCGCGACACAGCGCGAAAGCAGTCTGATCCATTACACGCAAATTTTTATTCATTACTTCATCATAACTTAAATGGGGTAAATATTCAGCGTCTGGGTCCTTTTCGGGATCGGCTGAATAAATACCCTCTACTCTCGTTCCCTTTAGGAGAACATCTGCTTCGATTTCGACACCCCTTAGGGCAGCAGCAGTATCTGTGGTAAAGAAGGGATTGCCCGTACCTGCAGCAAATATGACAACTTTTCCTGATTCCAGTTCCTGAATCGCTTTTCTCTGGGAGAAAGGTGCAGCAATTTCATTCATTTCTATGGCTGTCAGGACACTGGCCTTCATTCCCCTGCGTTTAATGGCATCCCCCAAAGCAACTGCATTGATCACGGTTGCTAACATACCCATATGGTCAGCTGCAACCCGATTCATATCTTTGGCTTTTTGAGAGAGTCCACGGAAGATGTTACCTCCCCCGATGACGATGCCAACCTCTACACCCAGGTCTACAACAGCCTGGAGGTCTGATGTCATCTGATCCAGGACATGTGTATCAATAGAAAGAGCCGAATCACCTGCAAGCGATTCACCACTTAGTTTAAGGAGTATACGCTTGTAGATCGATCCGGCTGACATATTTCCGCCTATATTTTATAGGATTATTCTGCGCTGGCGACGGACTCTCCGACTGCAAAACGCTGAAAGCGTGTTACAGACATATTTTCACCAAGGGATGAGATAGTCTCATTTAGCAGATCAGTAATGGTTCTTTCTGGATCTTTTACATAGGGCTGTTCCATGAGAACAACTTCTTTATAGTATTTTTCCAAACGACCAGTCACAATTTTTTCAACGATGGCTTCAGGTTTGCCTTCATTCAAGGCTTGTACTTTGAAGATTTCTGCCTCTTTATCTAAAGCTTCAGTAGAAACCTGCTCACGTTTGACAACCTCGGGACCTGCAGCAGCAATATGCATGGCAATGCTATGGCCTAATTCCAAAAATTGGTCAGTCTTGGCAACAAAATCAGTCTCACAGGCGATTTCAACCAGAGCCCCAAGCTTACCACCAGCATGGATATAGCTGAAAACCAGACCTTCTTTGGTGGTGCGGCCGGCTTTTTTGGCAGCCTTTGCCATCCCTTTTTTACGAAGGAGTTCGATTGCCTTTTCAATATTTCCATCGGCTTCAGCAAGTGCTGTTTTGCACTCCATCATGCCGACACCAGTTTTATCACGCAGCTCTTTTACCGCAGCAGCTGTTATAGCCATTCTACATATTCTCCAGGTTTAAATTTTCGGGTCTTAAGCGGTTACTTCTTCAGTTTCTTTTACGTTGGAAATGCCTTTTGCTTCAAGAATTGCGTCAGCAAGGGTTCCCATAAGTAATCGAACTGCCTGAATGGAGTCATCATTTGCTGGAATCGGAATATCAACTTTGCGAGGATCAGTATTTGTATCAACAACAGCTACAATTGGAATTTCCAGTCTAAGAGCCTCAGCAATAGCGATGGTCTCTTTTTTTGCGTCGACAACAATGACTACATCAGGAAGACGGCGCATATCCTTGATACCACGATGCTGTGTCTGCAAACGATTTCGTTCACGGGTCCGCATCAGCAGCTCTTTTTTAGTCAAGGTCTCTGCAATGCCACTGGTTTCATCTTTTTCAAGCAAATGTAAGCGTTTGATAGATTTTTTTATGGTCATGAAGTTTGTCAGCGTACCACCTAACCAACGTTCAGTTACATGGAACATACCACAGCGATCAGCTTCCTCTTCGACAACGGTCTTTGCAGCTTTTTTCGTGGCTACGAAAAGAACTGATCCACCTTTTTTAACTGTCGAGCTTACCAGATCAACAGCTTTATTCAGCTGTTCAATGGTCTTGTACAGATCAATGATGTGAACACCATTTTTCTTGGTGAAGATATAGTCAGCCATGTTTGGGTCCCAGTTACTGGTCATATGACCAAAATGAGCTCCGGAAGCGAGTAAATCCTCTAGCGAAATATTGCGCATTAAAACTCCTGAAAAAACTTTTTAACGTTTTGAGAACTGATAGGCTTTACGAGCACCGGCCAAACCGTATTTTTTACGCTCTTTCTTACGAGCATCACGGGTCAGCAGACCGGCTTTTTTCAGCACGGGCCTTAGTTCATTATTATCACCCTGCAGAGCACGTGAAATACCATGCCGAATTGCATAAGCCTGTCCGGATAATCCACCACCATTAACATTAATAGAGATATCATATCGACCTGAATTCTCCGTTAACTCTAATGCCTCGTGAACAATCATCCTTAGTGTTTTACGACCGAAATATTCATCCAGCTCACGATTGTTAACTTTAATAATGCCCTTGCCAGGGGTCATATAAACGCGAGCAATTGAGCTTTTGCGTTTTCCAGTGGCATAAAATGTAGTTGATGTACTCATGGACTAGCCTACCTCGAGTGGTTTTGGTTGTTGTGCCTCATGAGGATGAGAATCACCCTTATAAATTTTCAGCTTCTTGATCTGGGCACGACCAAGACGATTATGTGGGAGCATACCCTTTACTGCATGTTCGAGAATCCGTTCTGGATGTTTCTCGCGCAATTGCTTCAAGGATGTAAACCGAGCTCCACCTGGATAGCCACTGTGGCGAAAATAAGTTTTTTGTTCTTCTTTATTTCCAGTGACACGAATTTTTTCTGCATTTGTAACAACGATAAAATCACCGCTGTCAAGATGGGGAACAAATGTTGGTTTATGTTTTCCCCTCAGGATTTGAGCAATCGTAGTTGAGAGTCTGCCGAGCGTTTTATCAGTAGCATCGACAATCCACCACTCTCTTACGATTTCACTTGCTTTTACATTATACGTTTTCAATTCTATTCCTTCTCATTCTGGATCTATGACCATCTATGGTCACAAAAAAGCGACCTAATCTAAACGGCGCCCTGTGGCATGTCAAACATAATTTCCCAGTTAAAAAATCCAGATTTTTCAGGCACTTGCCGGTGTTTTCAAGCTTATCTCAAAGCTGGTGCCCTGCCCTGGAGCAGACTCCACAGAAATATCTCCCTGATGGTATTCACGGACGATGCGTTCGACGAGACTCAGACCCAGACCCCAACCCCGTTTTTTTGAGCTCCACCCTGGCCTGAAGATGTTTTTATGGTCTCGCAGTGGGATGCCCTCTCCGTTATCACGAACTCGAACCTGGACCCAGTTGCTGCGTCTAAGCACCTGGACTTGTATGATGCCCTCATCCCCTTTTATGGCATCAACAGAATTTTTTAACAGGTTTTCAAAGGCCCATCCAAACAATTCTGCATGAGCTAAAACCCGATAATCTTCAGGACAATCGAATTCCACGTCAATGGACTTGCCCCACTGTGGGATGCGACGCTGAACATAACCGAGGACAGGTTCTACCAATTCCTTGATAGAAAGATTTTCTAATTTCACGCCAGCACCAATTTTTGAGAAGCGATCAGCGACCTGATTCAGTCTCTGAAGGTCTCTATCCATCTCTTCTACAATTTTGCTGGTTTGCTCTCTATTCTCCTCTTGTCTTAAGAGTTCTATCCACCCCATGAGCGATGAGAGAGGGGTCCCCAGTTGATGGGCTGTTTCCTTGGAAAGCCCCACCCAGATACCCCGATGTTCTGCCTTTCGAATAAATTGGAAACCCGCAAAACCCAGCAGGATAAATCCCCCCATGATCCCAAACTCGATAAAAGGGAACCAGCGCAGGGCCTGAATTAAACCAGAATCCTCATAGTGAATCAGCATGACGGTTTTATTGCCAAATTTAACTGGAACTGGGTCATTTATTGAATCCATCCGCCGCAGCGCCATTTGAAGCACCAGCTTACTGTCCTTTGAATCCAGGGTTTCACCAAGATCTATGGTATGGTTCTGAATTTCTACATCCCCCTGAGCATTCATCTTGGTCAAAATCATGGGAAAGTTGACTGCTCGCATGATATTTTCGACGATTTCTTCAAATTTTGGTCGCTCAATACTTCCAAAATGAACCCGCATGATTTCCTGATCAAGATATTTGACAGGAATCGCCTCATTTTGAGCATCCATGGCCTCAACGATCTGGTAGAGAAAGGGGGGTAAATTTGCTTCATCTATTGAATCGGGAATACTGACATTACGATGAGCATATATGATTTGTTGGCCATCCTCAATAACAGTGATAATAACAGGAAAGCTGATATTGCGAATAATCTTGTTAAAAGCGAAATCCATGCTGGGTGTATCCGCCGTCAGGGCTGTGGCATATAGATTCGCATTATAGCTCAAAAATCGGCGCTGCTCATCCAGATAGGCTTGACTCTGCAGATCAGCAGAAAGCGCATTTGCCAATAATTTAGAATTGTAGCTTAAGAAACGCAGGTTGTCATCTTTCAGTTCTCTGACAAGCCAATTTGTATATAAGAGGGATCCAATAATTATTAAAATGCTGAGGACAAAGAGCCCCAGTTTTATGTTTGTAGTGGATCGGAAATCTCGCATTACTCTTGCTCTGGATATTTCCTGCTTCTATAAATGAGAAAAGCACCAAGGCCTAAAATGATAAAGGCTGACAAGAATGTAATTCTAAAACCAGCCCGAACCGCAGGCGGTTCATATACAAATGTCAATGTGTGTTGACCTGCAGGGACGGGAATACCGCGAATCAATTCATTTGATGCAAACATTTCCAACTTGGAATTGTCATCCATATAAACTGACCATCCGGCGGAATAGTACACTTCACTAACGATTAAAAAACCATCTTCATTATTATCTGTTTTTAACTGGAGTGATTGAAGGGAGTGCTCCGCCACTACAACGGTACCTACCCCATACTGGGTTTTCTCTATACTCCCCTCAGGATCAAGGACATAGGCTAATTTATCCGGACTCGCCATTGATGTATCCATTTTTGAGCTCATCTCAGTTGAATGACTCACCGTAGCAATTTCTGGCACGAACCAGGCCCTGGGATAGTCATCTGTGAACTCATAAATAATAACCTGGGCGGTTTGTCCTCTGACGATATGCAGGGGTTGATCAATTAATTTAAAGAGCGGGTCATTTATGGGATACGGAGAAACCAAATATTTTACATTCAAATTTCTTAATAGATCCAGATGCCGTTTCCTCAGAGCAGGATCAACATCTCCAATGGGTTTTGGTGATGCGCCATTTGCAGTTTGTGAATAGTACTTGGGCAAAAATGTTTGTTCAATCTGGGTCGCGTTAAGAAAATCCTGGAGTATTTTCAATTTTGCAGGACTATAACCTCCGATTGACTCCAAGCCATGCAAGGCCCAGCCATTGGACCCGAACAAGATGTGGACAGGAAAAATCCGGCCAGGATTTTCTGTCGTAAGCTGTTTTAACTTGCGAATTGCTGGTGTTTCTTGCTCTCCCGCCTGGACTCTCTTTTTGGGAACCGCGTTCTTCGTGAAACGCAAATCAACATGCCCCAGCTCAACAATTACCAGAGCAATCATGGTTAGGGAAAGAACCATGCCTTTAATTTTTTGAGCGAAATATGCCCAAATCACTGTCAACCCCAGAGTTCCAATAAACAGACCTTTTATCAGGCTGGAGTAAAACATATCGATCCGAGCCACACTCAGTTGCGGATGGTATTTTGGTGACTGTGTCAAGACATTTGAAAAAGCCCCCGTAATCATTCCTTTAAAAAGTAGTACTACTACAAAGAGCCCACCCATGACAGCAGTCGCGATAAGCATTCCCTTAACCAAATCTGTCCGCCGCTTCTCATCCAGGTTGAGTAGCGTATACAGCCCAACTCCGGCCAAAATGGCTACCATTAGCTCCATTAAGATGAGAATCATTGAGGGAACCCGGAACTTATTAAAAAATGGGAGTAGCTTGAAAAGTAGGTCAAACAGATAGGGCCAATAGCTGCCAAAGCTCACCAGCAACGCCAGCAGCATGGTAGAGAGAAGAAATATTTTTACCTTTAAGTTTTCCCGATTAAAAAATGCTGCCACCATGAGGATAAGGAGCGTTAATCCGATGAAGTCGGAATGTTCGGTAAACGTGCGACCGCCCCAGTAGGTTTGACCACCAAATCCAAACCAGTCAGAGAAAAAGAGGGCTAAAAATTCATAGGGTGGGAAGGACCAACTCGTGGCATAACCATACTCTAGTCCCCCACCCGCGCTTCCACCTCGGATTGTGTGAGCCACATATGCCAGAGACGGGATGTAAAGGACTGCCGCCAAACCAATTCCCAGGATCAGACCTCCCAGAAAATATCCGACTGAGAGCTGAAAATTTTTCCAATTTTTCTCAACGGCCCTGAAAATTACTTCAATTACGACATACCAGCCCATAGCCATCCATCCATAATAGGCGACCTGAACGTGTCCCCTCTGAAGCTGGAAACCAGCCACAATGGCCAGGATTACCAAACCTTTCAAGTCGGGTTTGTCAAATATCCTTTTGGTAGCGTAAATCAACCAGGGTAGATAGGCAGCAGTCATCATCTGCGACCCATGACCAGCTGAGACCATAACGATAAAAAATGGGGTCAACATATAGGCGAATCCGCCAAGCAGAGCTGGCAAGAAACCCACTTTAAGACTCCTCAGCAATACATAGACACCCATGGCGGCCAAGAGATAATGGAACAGCATGCTCCACAGTGATGGCATGCCAATTTTATTAAAAAGACTCAATATTAGATTGGGGAAGTAGACCCACTTTGTATACATCATGCTGCTGAAAGCCGGCATACCCGAAAAAATATAGGGTTGCCATAGAGGATACTCCCCCGTCTCACTATGGTAAAGACTAAGTTGTCGTGTCATCCCTGAGGCTGCAGTAGTATCACCTCCACCAAAGATGTATCCTTTGAAAAAAACAGTTGAGAATAAGGCAAGCAGAATGAGAAGAAATATTCCTAATGCCTTGTTAATATCCTTGCGAATAAATTCTGAAAACATAGTGAGTCCTTGCGATACACCGGAATGGTTAAGGTTCATAGAAGGATAGGGAAACTCCAGTGCAAGAAGAGTCCATACCAAGCTTCATTTGCATCGAAGCTAAACCCATAATGGTTTATGGAAAATGATTTATCAGCTGAGATTCGGTCGACGCTTAATACTGGAGATTATTTTTGTAAAGATAATCCCCATTACACCTCAATTATCATTAAAGTGATTAACAGTTCTGACACCAAAGCTAATTTGCCAACAAATAGTCTATTAAAACCATCATATCGGAAATACTAATGACGCCATCCCCGGATATATCCGCACATCTTTCATTAAAATCGTTAACTGGCCTTCCAATGATGTATTGGACTAGGGTGATTAAATCAGAAATGTCTGTAATTCCATCACCATTGGCATCTCCTCTCGTCAGGCAGGCGTTTGGGGACACATCAGCAACTATGATATCTGCTCCGTTGACCAGGTCACCATGATTCCCCCACGCGGACAGATCCTCTGCAACTTGATTATCAAAGTTATAGTAAGCTGCCAAATCAGGTTCATTTCCAGTCAAAGTCTCAAACATATCATTTTGAATTTGTTCAGCTGATCTGGGGATTGACCATAGTTTCATTTCGTCGATGTACCCATAGAAATATCCGGCTTCGTAAAGAACTGAATGGAAGTGCCGACCTATCTCCACCTGATCAATGCTATAATCAAAGTCACCCGTCTGATGATTCACATCAGCCGAAACCAATTCTCCATCCAGGTATAGGTATAGGCTATCCAGGCCTACCACACCAGCATAGTGATGCCATTCTGCATAATCCCTGGCAGGATATTCAACAATATCGTTTGGTCCCTGGGTACTTCTGATATTAAACCGTATCATGTCACCGGCAGTGGGATTTTTGGCATTGAGTATTATGGATGCAGCACCAGTCTCTGTTGCGTAATCCCGCTGGGCAAAAAGCGTATTTTGTTGTTCCAAACCACCACCAGTTCCCAACATAGCTGCCCAGATTTCAATGGTAAATTCTGTTGTATATATAAGCGGGTTGGGGATACTCACATAATCATCCAGCCCATCTAGATAAAGACTATAGCCAAATTCGATATTATTTAATTCCATCTCAATGATGTGGGCACCATCCATGGGCATCCCATCATGTCCATTTTGAGTTACATCGATCATCCCCTCCGATTCAAAGTCCCAATGTGCAAGCAGCGGAAGGTCTATGTATTGAATGAAGCCATTTTTTGCATCTAAGATGTCAGGACGATTCAGTGCTCCCCCCCAGATACGAAGATCATCAATGAAACCATTAAAAAAACCCGCAAGATAACTGGATGAATGGTAATGGCGGCCGATCTCAATTAGCTCAATACTTTGATGAAAAATCCCTGACTGAGTGTTTTCCACAATATCAACCAATTCGCCATCAAAGTACAGAAACACACTATCTGTGCTCACAACACCTGCATAATGATGCCATTCTTCATAATCGCTGGCAGGATACTCCACAATATTATTTGGTCCATTTGTACTTCTGATATTAAACCGTATCATATCTCCTACAGTGGGACTAACGGCATTCAGGATTATGGCTGATGTACCCGTTCCTGTTGAGTAATCCCGCTGAGTGAAAATAGTATGTTGTCCGTCCAGCCCACCTCCAATTCCATTGGTGTAAGCCCACCCCTCGATTGTAAATTCAGTCCCTTCAATAATTGTTGAGGGTAATGATACATAATCCCCATCCCCATCGAGATGAAGCACATGATTTTGACCAAATAACCATACTGTGGTTATTAAATTTAGTAATACCCATATTGGAATCCGAGTTCTCATACATTTTCCCCGCAATTTGGTTGATCTGATACGATGGCCTAAACTTAACCTGCATTATTAGAGAATTAAGTACTCTTTTTTATAACAAAAATAATTCCTGAAATCGTGGTAAATGTTGGGCTTTTCCACTCGCTTTAGATTGCACATATTTTGGGTATCTGGTCACCACCTACGCAGGAATTATTTTTTAAGCGGAAATCCTCCGCTGTTCCCTTTTACCTTTTACCAGTGGTCAAGCCTTTTAGTTTAATTCGTCAGTATCACGCCGGTGATTTTCAACGTGGAGATTCAGAAAATGATATACATTCTGTATTCAAATGACTATGAACTGTTTCTCGGTGGGAACTACCTACCCGAAAACGAAGTTCTGATTCAGACGACGGAAGATGTACTCCGATCTTGTGACGAACTTGGTGTCCCCATGACCCTCTTCTGTGATCTGACCTGTCTGTGGCGCTATCGTGAATTGGGTTATACTGAGTTTCCGCATTTGGTAGAAGAGCAACTGGTGCAGGCCATCAGGAGTGGCCATGACGTTCAGACCCATATCCATCCCCACTGGCTTGAAACTGAAATTTCATTTGGTAAGGATGGCAGTACAACTTTCGAAGTTGACCCTGCCAAATTTCTCATCGGGAACTGGTCTCCAGAGGATGGAAGCAGTTTACGTGATTTCTGTGTAGGTCTCTTAACAAAGGCAAAAAAGCACTTAGAGGATTTATTGATCCCTATTAACCCAAACTATGAGTGTCTGGCCTATAGAGCGGGTGGATATGGTGTCCAACCACATTCTGAGGATATTTTCAGCGCACTCAAACAAACAGGATATACTATTGACTCATCAATAGTACCTGGAATGACCTATGAGACCGATGTGAATCATATTGACTTCACCCAGGTACCATCACTTGGGAATTATTTTATTTCTCCCAGCACAGGTTTAGCTGAGGCTGCAGACAGCGGCGTGTTTGAGATTCCAGTGTTAGCCCTTAGAAAGGGTGAAGCCAGATGGCATCTAGCTAAAGCATTTTTTAGAAAAGTGATCGGGGCATTCCTTTTTCGCGAAAGACGTAAACGGTTGGGATATCCTATCCAGATGAGTAATACACCCGCGAAGAAAAACACTCTGGCCAAGCAACTCATGCAAGAGGTTAAAATCGTTAGAGATGGTTGGTATTTGCTGGAATTGGGAGAGGATCCCGATCTAATGGTGGATGTTGCTACCCAATACATCCAGCAATATCAAGAAAATAATTCGGACCTCTTTGTGTCCATTAGTTGCCATTCTAAATCAATGAATCCTAAAATACTAAGTGCATTTAAAACATTTCACCAGCAGATGGAACTCCGCTATGGCTCACAATTGAAAGCAATCACATTCCAGGAAGCTGGGAAGTATCTGAACCAGGAAAAGAAATAAGCTGTTATGAATCAGATCACTAAGCTCATCCCTCTATCTATTCGCAAATCCATTCGCCCGTTGTATAGTTCTTTACGGTCTATTGTGCGGAATCTACGCAGAGCCCGGATGGATGCATCATCGCTTGCCGATTTAAAATCCGACCTTGCTGCAGCAGGATTTGGAGCAGGTGATATTTTAATGGTCCACTCAGCCATGTCACAAGTTGGCAATGTGGATGGTGGTGCAGGAACCATTATTAAAAGTTTTCTGGAAACCGTTGAACCTTCTGGCACCCTTTTGATGCCTGCATATGGATCAGCAGCAGACGTTGAAGAAGGCATGAAAACTGGGAGCATTATCGACCTGCGCACACAGAAATCACATATGGGAAAAATTACTGAAGTTTTCAGGACCTGGCCAGGTGTCATAAGAAGCTCTCACCCTTTTTCCTCAGTATGTGCAATCGGCAAGCAAATGGACTACATGCTTTCAGATCATTGGAAAGATCCAAATATCAGTCATGCAGATTCACCCCTGGGAAGAATCGTTGAAATGGATGCCCAGATTGTTGGTATAGGGGTAACAATTGCAGTGGGTATGGCAGTTTCACATGTGATAGAGGATACTGATGAGACATTCCCAATTGAAGTCCACTCCCCTATTTTTGAAGCAAAATATATTGACTCAAATGGGGATTCGGTTAGGCGTGATATTATCCGATTTGATCCTGAGGTATCTAAAACACGTATTGGCAGTCCAAATACGGAGTGGATAAACGAAATGCTCACCCAACATTTTTCAGCAATTGGTCTTATGCGACAATTTAAATTTGGCAATGCAGCTTCATGGGTGATGCATGCAGCTCCTGTGTTTAAGGAGCTAGAAAGATTAGCCAAAAAAGGTGTTACGATTTATCTCACAGAATCTCAATGGAAAGAGATGAATAGAGGGAATCCCTCTATTGACTCCTGGCAAGCTTAGGTTCGACGACTATCCTACCCTGAGTTGAGCTATACCAGTCCGCCGCTTAAATCTATAGATGACCCTGTTATATATTTTGTATTTCTCAGATACTCCACCGTTGAGAGAATATCCTGGGGTTCACATAGGAAGCCTGCTGGTATTTGAGCAGTAATTTTCTTCCTGTACTCTTCCGGGACAGTATTGATCATACCGAGTTCGGAATAACCCAAATTTATGTTATTGATGGTTACATTGAGCGAAGCATTCTCAATAGCCAAAGATTTTGTCATACCCCAAAGGGCGGACTTGGATGCAGAATACGCACTGATACCAGGGGTAGGTTTAACGGCCACCACGGATGAAAAGTTAATCACCCTACCATATTTTTGATCACGCATTAGGGGCAACAAAGCCCTTATAAAGTGGTAGCTGCCAAACAAATTGGTCTCTACCACCTTTCTCCATTCATCAGGATCACTTTTATGTGTGTAAGCGTTGTATGAAATTCCTGCACAATTTATCAGGGTGAGGTGATTGGCAGACTCTGCTATTTTTTCAACAAATTCAACTACCTGAGCAGAATCGCAGACATCAATTCGAACAAAATTGTCCACACGATGTTGAGGTACAGTACTAAGGTATGTTCCAATAATTGGCTCATCTCCCCTGTCCAGATATGTCTCAAGCAGGTATTTGCCTATCCCCTTTGATGCCCCGGTAATAATAATCATGCGATATCTTTCGTTTTTATATTTATGACCAGCGTAATATTGAAGCGCCATAGGTCCAACCAGAACCAACAGCAGCAAATAGTAAGGTACTTCCACTATGGAGCTTGCCACTCCGATTTGATTCATCCAGAAGAATGGGAATCGTACCACCACTTGTGTTGGCGTATTTATCCATATTGGTCAAAACCTTTTCCCAGGGAAGTTTTAAAATTTCTGCAGTTTTTTGCAAGATTTTAATTGAGGGTTGATGTGGAATCATATAGTCGATATCATCAATGGTAAGTCCGGTATCCGCAAGCACCTGGTTGATGGCAATTGGCAGAACCTTGGTGCCCGTATTGTATACCTCGCGGCCGTTCATCTGGAAATAATGCAGCCCTTGCTCCACACTTTCGTGAGTGGATGGTATTTCTGATCCTCCTGCAGGAATCGTATAGTTCCATTTTCCCCTGCCATCAGTATACAGTCGAAATGCCAGGAAGCCTTCATCCACATCCCCATGAGAAAAAATTGCTGCTCCAGCACCGTCACCAAAAAAAACAGCATCGCGCCTGGTCCAGTCCGTAATTCTGGAGAAGGTATCTGCACCGATAACCAGGACATTATCATAAACACTTGTGGCGATATATTGGGAGGCAACTGACATTGCATATAAGAAACCGCTGCACACTGCGGAAATATCAAATGCAACGGCATTATAGGCCTGTATCTTATCCTGCACGATGGCTGCAGTTGATGGAGCAAGTCGATCTGGTGTCGCTGTTGCAACGATGATTAAATCTATGTCCGTTACCTTAAGACCAGCATTTTCAATGGCATTGAGGGCGGCTTTTGAGGCGAGATCACTGGTTGCCTGATTTTCTGCTGCGATCCGTCTTTCTTTAATGCCCAGATTCTCATATATCCATGCCGCATTGGTGTCTATTTTGGATTCCAGATACTCGTTGGTAATTATTTTTTCAGGGAGATATGACCCGGTACCAGTAATTTTTACAGCTCTAACGAATTGTTTCATTTATATAAAAATATTCCTCTCCTCATTCAATAATGTGAAAAACCGTCCATATCAATTCGCCTATTTTTCAAGCACTGAAGACAAAACCTGTTTGAAAGTCTCATAGATATCTTTTTTGACCTCGGGCAACTTTAGAGCGATGGTCCTGGATAGCTCGGTGCGTTGTTTCCAGAGCTCATCAAATTTTTGTTGGAGGGAGTCCAGCTCAAGTTTATCGACGGGCATATCCCATTCCTCCATACCAAACAGTCCCAGAACACCTCGATATTTATGATGCCAACCAATGGAGATCGTTGGTTTCTCAAGTGAGAGTGCTGCAATGACAGTATGATATCTGGAGGCAACCACCACACTGGATTGTGCTACAACCCCCTTTATTTGCATGGCAGTTAGACCTGTGGGATCGATAAGTATGCATTTCTCACTGGCAACCAGATCGTTAATTGTTTGTGCGATCCTTAAATCATTATCTTCAGGTACAATGGCATTTGGCAACAGGGTAACGCTTATTTCATATGTGTCTATTACCTGCTTGATAAATTTTGAAATAATGTCCAGGTAGGATTGTTCATCAGTTGCTCTACTGGTAGCTTGATGACTCACCGAGACCAGCACATTGCCCTTTGATGTACCAGAGAATAGTGGTGGAATCTCTTCGTAAGGGAGTAAAAATGCTGTATCTGCTGTGAGGTATACATCTGTCACAACGCCAATCTTTTTCAGTTCATTGAAGGACTTCTCATCGCGTGTCATGACTTTGTTAACACAATGCTTCAGGTAGAAGTATGCAAGTCGTCTATTCCACTTCAAATTAAAGGGTCCCAGCGCAGCTGTTGCTTTAACCACTGGAATGCCATAAATCTTTCCCAGGAGCAATCTCAGGCCTTCTCTGAAACGATTGATTAAGGTATTCTTTCCCAGGAAATCTGTAAACATGATTCCCCAGACATCTACTATGACATCGGCATCTTTAAGGGCCAAATGGGATTTTTTATAGGCGGTAAATGGGAAAAATCTAAATATTCTGTAGAACAATCCACCAAGAGCGAGAAAGTTTTCTTCCAGGGGAAGTACGTCTGCCCCATAGAGGTGCTGTTCTTTTTGGTCTTTTGCATATTCTCCAGCCTGGGTGAAATATTTAAATTCCACATCCTCACGGTAGTTTCGAATGGCCTTTTCAGTACTCACATAAAGTGATGGACCACCCAAATTGGAATTTAATCTAGCTCCCATTATCACAACTTTTAAAGTCACGATACGCTCCCTTTTCAAACTTTTATAAAAGATTTCCTAATTTAAGTAACACCCTTCGACTGAACTGCACCAGTGGAAGGAATTTAAGCGTCGTTCTATTCTTTGGGATAAAACTCATAATGTGAAAACCAAGGTTCCACATATAGCGAAAGTGGGTGGTCTGTTCTTTTCCGATGTAGTGAGGAGTGGCTTTCCCGAGAAAGTTGAGTGCCTTTAATCGGGATTGAGCCCCATTTTTAAAATCCACATTCTGACTTCTGGCGACTTCCTCTGAATCGGCTTCTTCCAGGGCAATTGCACCCATTTTTGCGGCAAGCTTCAACAATTCGTCCCCAATTTTATTCCTTACCACCAGCATGGATTTGCCCACTTTTTCTTTGGCAATAAATTTTTTATTCCAGGGGTCAGCAAAGGAAATGTCTGCTAATTCAGCTGTGAGATCATTACAGGTAAAGCAGCGGGGTAATTGAAAATCATAGTGAAAAGCAGAGGAAAATACAGCACGTCGCTTTTTATCTTTTTCAGTGGTTCCTCTTTTGATGGTTTTCTTCTCGCCGTTTTTCATTTTCAAAGAAAACATCCCTGGCCATCCCATGCCCCGATATCGCAATTGAGAGACATCCTCAGGATTTATTTCATTCTTCTTTAAGAAATATTCAGTGCCATGAAAGGAATTGGTATTTGCGCAGTATAGGCCAAAATGATAGAGAATTTTACTTTTGAGGCGTGGGTTGATCTTCTCAAGTTTTCGCACGCCGTGCAGGTGACAGGGTAGTCCTACTACGGCATATCGACCTTCTGAATTCGCGATCTCTGTGAGGGCATCACCCAGGTGGGCCGGGCAATATTTAGAACCTGCCGCCGCTCTAACTTCTTCACTGGTTCTAGCGATAACCCCGCGTGGCTCTAAACCACTATCCATGGTAATTACGGCCACACCCTCAATGAGCTTCTGTTCCAGGGCAAAAATAAGCAGAGATGTGACAACACCGCCAGAGCTAGATGTAAATCTTACGTCATGATCCATGGCATGGGAGTAATAACACTTGTCATAATTCCCAAGGATGGGTGAATGTTTGGTGCCCTCAATAAATTTCTGGGATAGTTTAGTAAAATTAACCTCTACTCCAGGGCATACGATAACACATTTACCAACTTTTGATTCCTCGCAAAAATCACAAATGGACTCGTCAATAATTGGTATAAACATCCCACTTTTTTTATCGTTGACAATTGTGATTGCATCCACATGGCAGGAAGGTTGGCAAATGCCGCAACTCATGCATAAATCAGAGCTAACTACAGTGGTGACAGTACGATGATCCCTGAGCATAATTATCAGGTACTTTTCGGGATATTTGATCCCCTCGCGAAGGTGAAGATAAAGGGTAGCATCAGTAAATAATATACAGCCATAACAAGGGCATAAATATTAATAAAGGTGGAAAATGCAAGGTCAAAGTAGTCAACCATTCCCAGAGAGATGACGGTCAAAGTTAAAAATCCAACCTGCCAGGCCAGAGATATGTACTGCTTATTGAATATATTATTGATAGCGCTTAATGGGGAAACCACAAATTTTGCTGCCATCATAGGAATCAGGTACCTGGCATACAATCCAGCCTGTGCCCAATTTTGGCCAAACACGATTACAAACAAATCCTGAATGATGAAATGCAGGAATCCAAATCCTACAATACTGAGCAAGGATAATTTCCAGAAGGTTGATTTTAGTGTTTTTTGAGCGCTGCCTGTTTCATTCTTCTCGCTAGTGGCCTCCTGGAAAAACACCTGACCGATTGAATTGCCCAGAAAACTCATGGGTAGGATCAGGATGCGATTGGCAAAAGAATAATACCCAAGCAAAGCTATGGAGAATATTGATGAAATTGAAATATTCAGCACATTTTGAGTCAACGTGTTTGAAAGGACGGCGGCCACTGAAAACTGAGGGAATCGTTTATATCTTTTTAGCAATATTTTTGTTGAACTCAGCGCTGGGAAAGAGAGCCGAAGCATGCGTCCCCTGAGATTGGTGAATAGCGCTACAATTTGAGTCAGGCTTCCCAGTATTTGGCCAAGAATTAGGCCCAACGCATCGCCCTTCAAGGTACCTGCAATCAGCTGAACACTACCATTGACCATTGATTTAATAACCGAGACTTTTGATAGAAGGGAAAACGCATTAAGTCGGGTGGCCAGGATGTTTAAGATATTAAATGTTGCCAGAATAAAGGTCAGAAGTGGCGTAAAATAGATATAGGTAGTCAATGCCTGATTGTTAATGGTATTCATTATTATAGGATGAAAGAGAATAATAGCCAGTAGCATAAGGACACTACTAATCGCCGCTAATGTCCATGATATAACAGTCAGATGCATGGCCTCTTCATCTGTATCGGGCAACATTATGGCTTGCTCATATCTGCCGCTTGATATGACAGATATCAAGGTTGCAATAGAAAGGAAAAGTGCCAGAATACCGAAATCTTCAGGGCTGTATATCCGGGTTAAAATAGGGCTGATTAAAAGTGGGATTGCTTGCCCGATACTGACCCCAGTTGCAAGGGTCAGGACATTTTTGTTAAAACTTGATTTCACGCCTGTTTCCTCGACAGTTCTCTTTGAATGGTCCTTTGCATATTCAGAGAAATCTCATCCCAACTATTTCCCCTGGCCAAATCTAGCGATAGTTCTGGTTGATGGTTCTCAGAGGCAGATCGTATCTCCGAAACAAATTCAGCATGTGATCTCCCTACAAAGATGATCTCACGTAAGGCATCAATTGTGGATGAATAATTCATGGAAACCACTGCTTTTCCAGCAGCACTGTACTCATAAAGTTTATTCGGATTCAACGGCCTGGTTAATTCATCAACCACAAATGGGATGAGGGCAATATTAAATGTCTGTACATAGGCGGGTAAATCCTGATAACTAACCTTCCCCAGATAGGATAGGTTGTCCAGTCCTTTAAATGCTGGCTGATTTTCAAACCATCCCGGTCGGATTTCAGGCCCAATGAGGATAATTTCATGATCGGTATATGCTCTGCAAACCTCTCGAATTAATTCCGAGTCCAGCCAATCCATGGCTCCGGCATACCCAAGAATGGGTTTGGTAATACTTTTGAGGCGATCTGGTCGAGGTTGCAATGTAGAGAAATGCTCAAAGTCCACCCCATTCCCCAGCAAGTGAATATTTTGGGCTCCCAAACTCTCAATGCTATTACTGATTTCGGGACTCACAGAGAAGCAGAGATCAGCTACACTAAGATAGGTCTTCAGATATTCTTCTAACCAGCTTGGATTTCCTGGAAAGTCAAGATGGGCATCATTGGCATCATAGAAATGCAGAGTTGCTCTTTGCCTGGCTGCAACCTTACCCCAGAAAACAGAACTGAGACCAATGACGCGGTTACGGCCAGAGAATCCCAGTAAGCCTGAGATGAACTTAAAATAGAGAGCTCCTGCTATCCCGAATACCCACCGCACAGGTCTGAAATTTAAAAGACTTGATATAAGGGGTTGAGGAATGGTTTTTAAAAATGGTACGGTTATTACAGTAATGTTTCCATGTCGTTTGGGAAACCAGTGTTGACGCTTCCCTAAAACGAAGGGTTCAATGAACAGAATTTTTATATCCGCAGGGAAACGATTTAGAATCTGTTGTTTCCTGGTGACCAGATAGTCCCACTTGATTTCAGAAAACCAGATCAAGCGTTTCATGGGAGCATCAACTTTCTGCACTGGTACTGTTTCCATTAGCTGTTCGATTTTTTAGATAAATGAACGCATATTTAAAGCTGAGAAGAATTTGAGAGACTAGGATCGTAGCCCACTGGTACCATTTTGCATGCGTAGCAATAATTCTTAATAAACCATCAAGTTTTCTTTTCAATTTAGAGAATGCAAATTCACCACCGATAGATGCTGAAACCTTATGATATATTTTGCTCTCAGGAACAAACAATAGCTCATATCCGGCTGCTCTGGTTCGCAGTGAAAGATCCACGTCCTCCCCATACATCTTGAATGATAGATCAAATCCACCCAGTTCAACAGCTAATTTGGTTGGCATCATCAGACAGCAACCCGTGATGTAATCTGTTATCTTAGGATTACCCTCAAGAGTCGACACATTTTTTCTAATATATCGATGCTCTACAATTCCCGTCCACAAGTTGATGTTTCCCCCGCCATACCAAATAATATCTGGTGCCGCAGAATAACACATAAGCGGTGCCACCATACCAACTGCTTTGGAATAATCAAATCCTGCCAGCAACGGTTCAAGAAAATCGGGTTCCACAGTCGTGTCATTATTCAAAAAGATGACGTACTCAAAACCATGTTTTTGGGCCCATTCAAGGCCAGCATTATTTCCGCCTCCATAGAACAAATTTGACTCAAGCTCAATGATTTTAACATCACTAAACTGCTTCTGAATGCGTGGGACTGAATCATCAGTGGATCCATTGTCAATAACGACGATTTCAGCATTGGAATAGGTCACCTTTTGTAGTGATTGAACACACCCTATGGTGTCATCTGCCCCATTCCAATTCAGGACGAGAATACAAATCCTTGGTTCAGGCATTTTGTAGATCCTGTATTAGCTGGGAACAAAAACTTTGAGTAGAATATTGAGATTTTGTGGCTTTGATATTTTCAGTCATTCTATCCTGATCCTCCTGAAGGAAAAATCTCAAAATAGTCTGGCCCAGAGCTTCAGGATTCTCTGGTTCCACCAGATATCCTGTCTCTCCCTCCTGTATATATTCTCCCAACCCTCCAACTTTTGTGGCGATGACGGGGCGATCCATCTGGAGCGCGATTCCAACAATTCCACTTTGGGTTGCAGAACGATATGGTAAAACCAGGACATCAGCTGCTGTGAAATAAAGGGGAAGCTCACTATCGGAAATAAATTCATTGCGAAATATGGTATATGATGAAATCCCCTCAGATTTAATCAGGTCCACATATTTTTGTGAATCCTCATAGGCTTCACCTAGAATGAGAGCGGTATAATCATCAAATTCGTGTTTAATGGCCCCCAGGGCTTTTATCATTATATCCAGGCCCTTATAGGGACGGATGAGACCAAAGTAGAGCACGATGGGATGTTGGGGCAAGTTTAGTTTTGCCCTTGCTTCAGCTTTGGTATGGCTGGATCGATATATTTCATAGAGGGGATGAAAGAGGGTCGATGTCTTCATTCCCGGATGATGTGTCTGGACATCCTGTGAAACCGATTTGGACATGGTGATTACATGGTCTGCCCGGCCTAAAATTCTGCGGGCCATCCAAGAATCCAGAAAGGATTCCTCGTGGGGAACCAAATTGTCGATAAGAACGGCAACTTTAATAGATTTTTTGCGCAACTTTCCTGCGATATAGCCAATGAGGGGGGCAAAAAACGGATTCCAGTAGCGGAAGATCGCCCATTCAGAATCGAATTCCCTTATCTGCTTAACTGCCTTAATCCAAGTAAGCGGGTTAATGGAATCGATGATTCGTTTTGACTGAAAATCTGAAGCCCGATCTCCAATTTTATATTCTGTTTTCCCGGGGAAAAGAATTGAAGGATATTGACGCTTGAAATTGATGAACTGGACCTGGTGGTCTTTACTCAATTCCTCGTAAATTAGTGCACTTAGGTCGGATATACCCCCGCGATACGGCGGACCAACGCTGATTAAAGAGAGTCGCACAGAAAATTAAGATCAGTCATCACCGCGGATGACAGGATTCTCCTTATGGAGTGAGCTGGTTATGAGCTCACCCAAGAGCCCCATGGAAATAAACTGGCCTCCGATAATGGAGAGTAGCATGCCAATGTAAAAAATTGGACGACCTCCAATCCATTGCCCAGTCCCGAATAAATACTGGCGAAACCACTGAAAACTCAGGAAAGCAAGAATCGCCATTCCCAGGACAAGCAATAACATTCCTGCCAATCCAAAGAAATGCATGGGTTTACGCATGTATGTACCCAGGAACATGACTGTAAACAAATCCAGATACCCGGTAAATAGCCGTTTTATTCCGTATTTGGATTCACCGTATTTTCTAGCCCTGTGGGAAACCACTTTTTCTGTGCAAGTGAAACCTTTTTGCTTTGCCAGAACTGGAATGTAGCGATGCATCTCTCCATAGAGTTCAATATTTTTAACCACTTTGCGGGTATAAGCCTTAAGCCCACAATTAAAGTCGTGAATGGGGATACCCGAGAGGGTTGAAACCGTAAAATTATATAGCTTGGAGGGCCACCTCTTTCCAATGGGATCGTGACGGACTTTTTTCCAACCGGACACCATATCCCAACCAGAATCGAGGATGGCGATGAGCTCCAGAACTTCGTTTGGATCGTCTTGCAGGTCAGCATCCATGGTGATCACATAATCACCTTCACATTTTTGAAACCCCGTGTTTAAAGCCGTGGCTTTTCCATGATTTCGCTGAAATCCAATAGTTTTTACTCTGGGGTCTTGACTGCTAAGTTCGTGCATGATTTGGAGCGATTTGTCCTGACTGCCATCATCAATAAACAATATCTCAAATTCATGAGTTGATGGTTCCAGCGCTTCCCTGATTTGCTTATACAGTTCAACGAGTGATTCTTCTTCATTGTAAACGGGAATAACCAGGCTGATTAAACTCAATGTGCTTTCCTTCTGGTAATCATTTCTTCAATATTTGGAACATCATTTTTGTGTTTAAGTTCCCGACTCTCACTCATTTTAGCTTATCGGCACGCATATAGTAGATATAAGCCTCATTCGACTTTCCAAGATACTCTAAAACGTCTCCCATATGCATTAAAACCTCTGCATTGTCAGGGTTGATGGTGAGGGACCGATCAATGAATTCGCGGGCAAGTTGAACGTGGCCCAGTTTAAAATAGATCCAGCCTGCTGTATCCAGGTAGGGAGCATTATCGGGTTGGAGCACGAGTGCCCGTTCGACAAATTCAGCAGCATGCCTCAAGGTGTCTTCACCGACCTCCCCCTCTGTTATCAAATATGCATAATTGTTCAGGGCTAGATCATCCTCCGGATTGATTTCGATCAGTTGAAGATAGGTCTGGAGCACCTCTTCTCGACGACCGAAAAGCTCAAGTGTATTGGCAATTAAGTGGAGGGTTTGCTGATCGCCAGGTCTAAGCTTTAACGCAGCTCTCTGTGCATCGAGGGCAGCCTGGTAGTTTACAGAATCACCATAAGTTACTGCTATGTCATGCATGATGCTTCCCATAAGTCGGTGCAAAAAGAAATCTTCTGGAAAAGCCGGGAGGTAATTGGCCAAAACTTCACGAGCTTGTTGAACATCATCCACATCCAGATAGGTCCATACCAACATGGACACTGCATTTGCCAATTCAGGTTTGATTTCAATAATTTCGGAAAGCAGTGAACGAGCAGTTGTAGACTCCCCTGCATCGATTAATAGTTGGCTCAGTTTCAATTTCAATTCCCAGGCGTCAGGATACTCATCTACGACATCGGTGAGATAATCAATGGCTGCCATTTCACCATGCATGACCTTAACCAAATCGGTTTTCATGCTTTGCAGGTCCATTGAATAGGGAGCGACGTCTATGAGCGAATCCATGAGGGCTTCAGCCTCAAAGAATTGATTCATACCCAGGAATAATCTGATTTGTCGACCCACCAGATCCGTTTTTGTCGGCATCCGTTTTATCAGTTTGCTGTATAACTCAGTGATTTTGCCATAGTCATTAGCCGCAAGGAAAATGGATTCGGCTCGTTGCAAGGCAGCAATACGATCCGTATCCAATTCCCAGAGGCGGATGAGAAATTCTGCCTCACGGATGGAATCACCTAGCACATGATAAATCTGAGCTGATTGAAGAATTGCATAATCATTGTTGTACTCAATGTCGAGGATACGTTCAAAGTAACCCAGTGCCAGATCATGCTCCTTGTTCAGCTGGGATATCTCCCCCAATAATTCCAGGGCTTCAAGATTTCGAGGATCATATTTAATTACGTTAAGTAGAGAGGCATGGGCTAATTCCTTCTGTTTGGTCTGGAGATAAAGCTTGGCCAGTGAAAAATGAATATCAACCGCTCTGGGATCATAGCTGATGGCTCTTTTATATGCCATGATAGCCTGATCATATTTTCCAGCAGCTTCCAGATCAATTCCGTCCATGAAGGCATCAATGGCACGAGTATCATAGGTCTTGGGAGAATCATCACCGAAGAGAGATGAAATCAGCATAAATACGATTATCGTTACGATTCTGCCCATGGTCCGTTTTCGCATAATTCTAAAGGCTTTCAACTCCTTTAAGTTCAGATGGTTCGGCAGGAAGGAGTTTACCATAGAATTTTAGTATGAGAAACAGTGCCGTTATGCTGAAGGCATAAAGGATGATACCGGTCAAATAACCTGCACCTGGGATTAAACCAATTGGGAGAAAGCCAAATAAAATGGCTACGCCACCCACAACAAGAGCATATGGAAGTTGAGTTTGAACGTGGTCAACATTGTCTGCACCACTTGCCAGGGATGAGAGGATGGTTGTATCAGAAATCGGTGAACAATGGTCCCCAAAGGTTGCCCCACTAATGATGGCAGAAAATGTGGCCCAGAACATCACGTTATGAACATCCCCAGTCAATTGTACAGATAAAGGCACAATGAGAGGAATCAGTATGGACATGGTTCCATAGGATGTGCCCGTTGCAAAACTAATCAAAGCCGCAATAATAAAAGTGAGGGCAGGAAGTACTCCAGGGGAAATAAAGTCACGTGTGTAGTGAACAATAAAATCGGCGGTGTGAATATCAGTACACACGTTACCCAGGCTCCAGGCCAGGATAAGGATTATAACGGCCAGAAACATGGTTCTTGCCCCCTCAAACCAGCTTTCCAAAGCTGCCCTCAAGGTGAGAAGCTTTTGTCCCATGGCCATTGCAATAGCTACAAAGGTTGCGATGTAGCTGCCCCACAACAGGGCCTGACTTGAATTTGTGTTGTCCATGATTACCAGGATCTTTTGCAGGAAGCTTTGATTATCCGAAAATGTACCAGGCATACCTGTTATTACCATGCCAACCATGGTCATCACAATGACGATGAAGACTGGGATAACTGCATTGTACCAACGATGCGGAATACCCTCAGGCATGGCATTCCTTAGCAGTGAATCATCTGAAAGCGGATGTGCTCCAGGACGTAAAATTTCTCCAGTTGTAATGGCTCGTTTTTCAGCTTCGTACATGGGACCAAACTCTCGATTGGAGAGCGCATTCATGAAGACGAAAATGATGGCCAGGACTGCATAATAGCTGAAGGGGATAGACAGTAAAAAAATAAGATAAGCATTTGTATGAATACCCAAGATTTGCAGCTGACCATCCAGCAGGGACATGGCGAAAACAATCCAGGTACTAATTATGCCAATACTGGCCACCGGTGCTGCTGTGGAATCGACAATGTAGCTTAATTTTTCTCGGCTGATACGCAGTTTGTCGGTAAAGGGTCTCATGGTATTTCCCACAAGAAGACTGTTGGCATAGTCATCAAAAAAGATGAACAATCCCATTGAAGCGGTGGCGACTTGGCCACGGACTCTCGTCTTGGCAAATTTTGCTGCGATAGCCACAATGCCAGCCAGGCCTCCGTTACGTTGGACAATTCCAATAAGTCCGCCAAAGCCAAAGGTGAAAAGTAAAATCGTCGCGTGACCAGAGTCGGCAAGATTATTAACGATATACCCATCCAGAGAGCTTAGAAAACCTTTGATGGGATTGTAGCTCATCATAATAGTCACACCTACCCAGATACCGGCGAACAGTGAGATCAGCATTTCTTTGGTTAACAGGGCCAGGACAATGGCCAAGAGTGGGGGCAATAGACTCAACCAGCCAGGAATTGACGATACGTCCTGCCTCTCAATGCCACCATCATTAAGAGCGTATTCCAGAACCGTACTTCCCTGAATTTTTACATCTGCTTCACCCATGGCACTGGTGATCTTAAAAGAGCTTCCTGAAAGACCCCTGATGATAACGGGATGCTCAGGGCTGGCTTCGGTAAAGCCTTCCCAATTGATTTCAAAAGGTACATTTGATAAAATGATTGGGGGCAGATCAATCGTTTGGGCAGATGCAGGTTCGCCAAAAACAATAAAGATAGAAACGAGACTGAGAATCAGCTTACCCGGTTTCAAGCGCGTGATTTTGGCACCATACCTTTCTCGTATTTGACAACTTGATCTCCGCCTCGACGCTTGGCTGTGTACATGGCAGCATCAGCTGACTGGATTAAATCCTGCATGGTTTCGCCGTCTCGTGGGAACTCTGAAAGGCCAATACTGATTCTATTTTCAATATTTGTTTCGTTCATTTCGAATTGGTGTTCACGAACAGCTGTACAAATTCTTTTGGCACTGGCCATACAGGCGGATGCGTCAGCATTCACCATAATAACTACAAACTCCTCGCCACCATAACGGCCAGGGATATCACTGGTACGAATTGAATCTCGTATAATTTGTGAAATTTCTTTGAGAACGAAATCACCAACGAGATGTCCATAGGTATCATTGACCAATTTGAATTTGTCCAGATCCAGGAATAAGACAACCAAAGAATTTTGATAGCGACCGGCACGGGCCAATTCTTCCTCGAAGCGTTGTTTTAAAGCTCGGATATTGTAGAGATGGGTCAGTGTATCAATTGTCGCATAGTTATTGAGGCGCTCGTACAGGCTAAAGCGAGTCAGTGCAGCCCCCAGACTCTGACTGATCATCTCGAAGATACCCATTTCGCTCTGCTTGACTGGATATTCTTTCGATGACTCGAGAACCAGCACACCTGGTCCATTTTTAACTTTCACCAGGGGAAAGCCAATCACCTGACTATATGGGTATTCCTCAAAATCTCCAGTTCTGTATATGCCTTCTGGAACCGCATCGCTACTTTGCTTATAAATGAAGTGGTGGCCGGTGAGAATAGTTTTACTCACGAGGGAATTGTAAACAGGATAACTCATCCCCTGTTGTAAGCCTGTCTCATCTCCTTCAATTGAATCTATCATGAAATATTCGGGTGTATTTTCTGGATGGAGGACGAGCACAGCTCGATCAAAATTAAGAAAATATTTTCCAAACCGAGTTATCTCAAACAAAAAATCTGTCTTAGTCGCTGCCACATTTAGATGGGTGTTTACTTCAAGCATGATAGATAGGTGATCGGATCGGTCCTTGTAACTCTCCAACAGATTTGATGTAATCGAGTTACTGGTGATGCTAGCGGCCACTTCGTCGAAGACCTCCAGGTTAATCATATCTCGATCAAATTCTGCTGGGAAAATGGAAAGTAAAAATCCATCTATACTTTCGGGCTCACCCAGGGGGGATAGAACTGAGTATTCTGCCCAATCCGCTGGCTCAGTTGAAAACATAGCGGCATTTTCCTGATTGAGAATAAACTTACTAGTAATTTCTTTTGTGGCCGTCATCTCCACAATGGCTGGGACATCAGAAGGTATAGACTCGAACAAGTGGGCTTTGTTAGTAGGTAGATCCTGAAGATCAAATTCAGGTCCATCGTTCTTTACGAACAAATAGACATTTGCATCTGGATAAATGCGGTAGAGTATATTGAGCAGGTGGCGGATCTGGGACTTAAAGAATGGCTTCGCATCTATATTCGCTAAATCAATATCTGTGAGCGCCATGATCGAACCTTTCCCTGCTGGACTTCATCGAAATTTTCCTCGAGAAGATATCTATTTCAGAAATTCTTTAGAATACGTCATTTCAGACGATTTACGCCATAGACTTAAAGTTAAAAGTTAAGAGTACCAAAATCAATTGATACTCCTCTTCTAGCAAGGATAAAATAAGATTTTATCTAGAGGGATTTTGTGGGGCTAAAGTTTATTTCTTTCCACTGACCAATTGCATTGATTGGTTATTGGAATTAATCGTTGAATTCTGAAGTGTTAGGGAGTCTGAAGAAGCGTTTGCAGAACTATCAGTCACTTCTGCCAGTGATTGAGAGGGTTGAGCTGGATTTATCTTTTCCCCAGCGAAATTTGATTGAACATCTGGTTTCATTGGAGATTTTGGATCTATCAAGACATTAATTCCAAGTGCCACTACCAAACCGGCTGCAAGGGCGTAACCCGCGACCCTTGAATATGAGGAGGCGTAAATTTTTTGCCAAACAGTTTCCTGATTAAGTGTATCGATCCGTGATAATAAGGTTGATGTAAATTCAGGTGAAGCTTTGAGGGTGCGAAGACTATGAAGTGTTTCAATAGCGTCGGTTAATTTTTCAAACATCTCCATGCAGGAGGAACATGAGGCTAGATGACTGTCTACCTTAGCTCTGATTTCAGATGGGAGCGAATTTTCCTGATATTCGGTGAACTGTTCACAAATAAATGTGCAATCTGTATTTTGCATGTCTAATCTTCCTCGATGTATGGTGCTCTAACAATAGCGTTTTTGGCTATAGGATTACTCCTTTAGGTAGCTCAATGTTTCCTGTAATTTCAAACGTGCTCTATTGACACGCGATTTGACAGTACCCATTGGGATGTCGAGTATTGTACTGATGTCTTCGTAAGAAAGTTCCTGAATATCTCGTAAAATTACTATGGTTTTAAATGGCTCTGGGAGCGCATAAATAGCCCTCATTATTTCTTCCCCAGCATAACTATTAAAAACAATACCTTCTGTGTCCTTGCCAGGATCAACGGGGGTAAATTCATTGTCATCAAAGGACAGATCTGACATCGTATAAGTTTTACGACGTTTACGTTTTCTTAGTTCAGAGCGGGCCAGATTTCCAGCTATTGTATAGATCCATGTAGAGAATTTTGCGATTTCACGGTAGGCATGTTTATTCTTGTAAACTTTTAAAAATGTTTCCTGAACCATGTCTTCTGCATCAGTCATATCATGGAGAAATCGATATACAAAGTTTACCAGACGATCCTTATAACGATCAACTAACTCGACAAAGGCATTCTCATTCCCAGCTTGAAACTCTGCAATAAGTTGCTCGTCTGTTTTTATTGGCTTTTCACTCATTCCTTACACAACCTTTGACACCCATTCAGTAAAAGCAGTTAGCGTATCCATGGAACCCAATCTAAACTTCAAGTCCAGATTTGCCAGCTCGCGTGTGGCATCCTGTAATTCTTCAAGCGTATAATTTTTTGAAACTGAACCCAATTTGTTTAAAAAATACCCTGATGTCGCACCCTGGCTGATAGTTTTACGGGCTTCAGGTGATTCTCTAAGGGCCATGAGTTGGATAAGACAGTTGTAGAGGAGGGAGACCAGATAAGGAAGACCTTCCTTCCCCTGATGGTCAATTTCTACCAATGTCTGAATGGCCACCTGACGATCGCGATTAAAAATGGCGTCAATAAATTGTGATGCATGTGCATTTTCAATATCCCCGGCCACCTGGTCTATTACTTCTCGACCGATGGGTACAGAAACATCATCGAGGTAGAGCGTCATTTTTTCAAGCTCATTATCGATGATGGCTAACTCACCACTGCTCAACTCTATCAAGCGATAAATTCCAGCTTCGTCTATATTGAGATCGCGCGAAGTGGCCATTTTCCCAACGAGTCCCGGCAGTTGGGAGGATTCCGGGCTGGTCATGGAAACGACTTGAGCAACCCCCTGGATAGCGTCAAGCCATTTTGCCCTTCTAAAATCACTGACAGAGTAATGGGCAAGTACAACGGTATCCTCAGGCAAATTTCCCAGCATTTCAGCTAATTTGGTTTTCACAGCGGTCCCTGCATCCTGAATTTCATGCAGCATGATGAGACTGGCTGATGAAAAGAGGCCTCCCCCGCCAAGCAAATTACTGACATCTGTTGCCAGCTTCAAATCTGGACCCCAGCGTTGAACCAGGCTGGCGTTTTCACCATAGCGTTGCTTGAAAGCAGTTCGAAATTCACTCAGGAATTTTCTATACAGATAATAGTCTGAACCCATGGCAAAATATAGACTACCTATTCTCCCCTTCTGGAGTTCCGAAATTGTCTGACTATAGCTTTGCTTTGGGGACATGGTTAAAAGAAAAACAATCCTATTACTGCAATGGTGAAACAATACCAGGCAAAATAATGAAACTTGCCGCTCTTTAACAATTGAAGCAGCCACTTCAGGCTAAATATTCCAACCACAAATGATATGACCAATCCAATGAGCAAAATTGAAACTTCATCTGATGATATACCGACTTTCAACAGATCAAGGAACTCTAGGACTGTAGCTGCGATGATGAGTGGTAGTACCATGATAAAACTGAATCTTGCAGCCTGCTCCTGCTTAACCCCGAGTCCAAGAGCCATGGAAATAGTTGACCCTGAGCGTGAGATGCCCGGGACGAGCGCCAGAGCTTGAGCGAACCCGATAAGCAGGGCCTTTTTAAAATCAATTTGCTTGTCTGACTTCTTAAAATACTTGGTTGATAACAGCATTGAGCCAGTAAATAATAGCGCAATACTGACCATGAAGGGTTGTGAGAATAATTCGCTGATCTGATCCCGTAATAAGAGACCAACTATCCCGGCAGGCAACATCGCGATGAGCATGAGCACACTGGTCTTGAAATCATCATTATTCTGATATTCTGTGGACCAACTACCTGGTTTAAGCAGACGCACAAAAAACACTTGGACCAGATGCACAATATCTTTCCAGAAGACGACCAGGACCGCCAGAAAAGTACCGAGGTGCACAACCAGTTCAAAAGCGATACTATTTCCAAAGGAATGGGAACCCAAGAGGGCTTCACCTAGAACCAGGTGACCAGAACTTGAAACTGGGAGAAATTCGGTTAGACCTTGTATGATGGCAAGGATTGCTGCGCTCAGGGGACTCATTGGTTTATTCCTATTACTGACATCATTCTTCCGGTGGTTCCAGCATCGCGACGATGGGAGTAAAAGAGGCTATCCTCTTTATAACTACAGTAAGGTAATGTCTCAATGTGATGGGCTGGTACACCCAATCGAATGGCTGTGTCTCTCAAGTAGGCATTGTTATCGAACAAATATCTATTCCTACCTTGTAAAGGTATTAAAAATTCTGCAGGAAATTTATCACTGAATTCCGGACCCACTTCAAAATTGTCCTGAGACAATCCTGGTCCAATAACCAGGTAGAGGGATTCCAATTCGGCCCCCATTTCAGTGTGCATTTTCTTCAATGTTTTCCCCAGAATATCTAGTTCAGAGCCCTGCCATCCAGAATGCACTGCTGCGACAAGAAGGTCTTTATCAGACCATATAAGAATGGGTGAGCAATCCGCTGTGAGGACCCGTAGATAAACGCCTGGTTGAGCAGTAATGAGAGCATCTTGACTGGCATATTCGCCAGGCTGATCAATAATTTTAACTCCGTCCCTACCTATCTGAAGGGGTTCAGCAAGTTGTGCTGGGTTGATTCCGAACTCCCTAAAAAACAATTGTCTATTTGCAGCAACGTTGGCTTCGCTATCACCACGGGATGTGGACATATTCAATCCTTTGAAAGGGTGTGGGCTCACTCCCCCAAGACGAGTCGAAAATCCCAGCGAGATGTGTGGGGATTGAGTAAGTATTTGAGGTTTAATAACCCTTATTCGATCTCCGATGTTGACTCCATATCAAGAATACCCGTATCAAGACTATCCGTATCAAGACTATCCATGGAGAAAAATCCGGAATTATCATAGTACCCTGTTAATTCAAATGAATTCTCAACATAATCCATGAGAAAGACCAGATCATTTTCACGCCGGGTTGCCCCGCCCCACTGTACTTGATGTACCAATCCTTCGTAAATGGGAGCGTTTATCATGACTTCCCAGAGCTTACTCCCAGAGCCTCCTGCATATTGAGCTGATTCAAGCAACATCCCCATAACATCATAGCCAAGATAATCGTATTGATCAGGTCGATGTTTAAAAATACGAACATACTCATCGGAGAAAGCAGGACTCATCTTCTGAAAACCAAGTCTATCCCCTGCCACGACGGTTAAATCCTTTATGTAGCTCGCATCCTTCTTCAAGGCATCTTTATCAAGCCAATTCTCATCACCAAGTATATGCGTAACCAGATTATTGCTGGCAAGTTGATAGAGTATATAGCGCATATTGCCTTCATGGATGGGGAAGAAAATTCCATCGATGTGGGACAATTTAACGCCTAAAGAGTCTCCGCGGGTAGGTCTTGATTTTTTGAAAATAGGATTTAGTTGTTCCTCATAAATGTTTATTGAATCTCCCTCAGTAAGCATTCCAATGAGCAAGGAGTCCAGGCGCAATGAGTCTGCTTGAAATTTAGTATAGAGCTCTTCCAGCCCCTGTTCTCTGATTCTCCGGAAATGAACCTTGCTGAGATCTGTGGGTTCACCAACATACCAGCCCTGATACTGAATAATGCCACCCATTTCATCGACACGCATGGCAAAATTATCTGCGAATTGCTGTCCATACTCTGTAGAAGGAGCAATAATCGCGAAAGTTTTCAATCCCAGAGTCTGTACCGCATATTCAGCCATGGCTACAGCTTTACGTTCTCTGGTGGATCGGTATTGGAAAATGCCTTTGGATAGGTTGGTCAGGTGATTTTCAGTCGCCGTTGGGGCAATAATGGGAATAGAGTGACCTTCCAGCACGGCAGCGGTGCCTTTGACATTTTCATTGGTTAAGGGACCTATCATGGCGATGACCCGAGGATCATCTCTTACCTGTCTGGCAATATTGATGGTCTCAGATAATTTGCTTTCATTATCGTAGATGTGCAGCTCAATCCCCTGATCCGTACTATCCATGTAGTTCATCGCTGAAAATTTTATCCCATCCAGGATTGTGCTCCCTATATCACCGAGAGGTCCAGTAAGTGGAAGAACGACAGCCACGTGGAGAGTATCAGTCTGATTTGACCCAAATTTATTATAAAGAGAGATTGCTTTTTTGCGGAGATCATCATCCTTGATATAGGGACGCATATTGAAGAGAATACTAATTGATTCCCCCTTATTGCCATCCTTAATAAAGCGCTCGGCTACGAGGAGAGACACATACTGGCCTGTCCTATCAATTGACCGGCCTGCCAGCGCATGCAAATCATCCACATCACAAGCTGTGGCAATGAGTGATTCGGCGAATTCGCGAGCTGCTTTTCTTATTTTTTTGTCTTTGGTTGTGATGGCAGAAGATGCAAAATACCAGGCTGCTTCACGGGCATCGCCTAGATCAAGATGGATCTCACCAATGAGAAATTCAAGGTCATCCAGATAATTACTGCCAGGGTAGGAAGCGGGGAAGTCGCGGGCGAGCATAAGGGCACGCTGACTGAATCCCAGTTTATTGTAGCATCTAATTCTCATGTAGGACGAGGCAGAACGTTGGGGATTGAGTGAGTCTTCCTCATCTGCCAATTCAGCAAATACTCGCAAAGCCTCCCAATACGCTCCCTTATTATAAAGTGAGACCCCATCCTTAAAATCAGGTCGTGCTCCAAAAATGAAGAGGGGAACGAGTAAAATTAGAAGTTTCCTCATGAATTACTCCACCGTTACGCTCTTTGCTAAGTTTCTAGGTTGATCAACGTTGCAACCACGCTCTACAGCAATATAATAGGAGAGAAGTTGCAGGGGTATGACGTTCAAAATAGGAGCTGTAAATGATAAGGCCGCTGGAACGTAGAGGACATGGTCTGCTATATCCTTGATTCTGGTATCCCCTTCTGTGGCCAGGGCAATGACTCGTCCCTGTCTGGCTTTCACTTCTTCGATATTACTGATAATTTTATCATAAGTCTTGTCCTGGGGAGCTATGGCAACAATGGGCATGGATTTGTCAATCAAGGCAATGGGACCATGTTTCATCTCAGCAGCAGGATATCCTTCAGCATGGATATATGAAATTTCTTTGAGTTTGAGTGCTCCCTCAAGGGCAACAGGAAAGTTGACGCCGCGACCCAGATATAAAAAGTTTGCAGCATCTGAGTACAATTTAGCGATTTCAGCAATTTGTTCAGCTTGCTTCAATACCCATTCAACATTCTCTGGAAGTTTCTGCATGGCCTGACTAATCTCAAGCCCATCCTCCCTGCTCATCCCCATCAACCGGGCGAGTTTCAGGGTGAGTAATGACAATACGGTCACCTGGGATGTAAACGCTTTGGTGGATGCGACGCCAATTTCTGGACCAGCATGGATATAAACGCCAGCTTCCGTTTCTCTGGCAATTGAACTCCCGACGACATTGCATATTCCCAGGACGGTTGCCTCACGGGTCTTGGCTTCCTGGATGGCAGCCAAGGTGTCTGCCGTTTCTCCTGACTGACTGATGGCGAATACAATTGATTTTGCATCCACCAGGGGTTCCCGGTAGCGAAATTCACTGGCATACTCAACTTCGCAAGGTATACGGGCGAATTGCTCAAACATCATCTCACCAATCAGCGCGGCATGCCAGGACGTCCCACAGGCCGTAAAATAGCGTTGATCTGCGTGTAGTATTGAGCCAATCATATGATCGATACCACCCAGATGGGCATCCCCTGTCTCGGGAAGTAAGCGCCCCCGCATGGCATCATAGATAGTCTGTGGCTGGCTAAAAATCTCCTTAAGCATAAAATGCTCGTAGCCACCTTTCTCAACTTCCTCAAGATTAAAGGTGATTTTATGAATTTTTTTATCAACGGGTTCATCATCACCAGAATAGGTCTTCACTCCTTCTGGTGTCAGGATTCCTATTTCCTCATTATCAAGGTAAATGACATCCTTTGAATATTGGAGAATGGCAGCCACATCGGAGGCCACATAGAATTCACCATCACCCACTGCCATAATGAGGGGTGCACCTTTGCGAGTGCAGACAATTTTTTCTGGTTCATCCGTATGGATAACAGCCAGTCCATAAGCTCCAACAACATGGGAGAGAGCTTCTCTTACAGCATGTTCAAGATTGCCACGATATGCCTGGCTAACCAGGGCAGCTATCACCTCTGTGTCGGTCTCACTGCTAAATTCATAGCCAGAGCTGATTAGTCTATCTCTGAGCACCTTATAATTTTCGATGATTCCATTGTGGACCAGGGCTACTTTCCCGTCTTGACTGGTGTGGGGATGCGCATTTGAAATGGTAGGTGGACCATGTGTGGCCCAGCGTGTGTGTCCGATTGCCACATTACTGCCCATTTTTTGACGGGCCAAAAGCCCCTGCAGCTCGTCAACTTTGCCAGTCACCTTTTCCAAAATCATTTTTTCAGAATCCATCATGGCGATACCACAGGAGTCATAACCCCTGTACTCCAATCGCTGTAAACCCTGAATGACGACAGGAATTGCATTATTTTTACCGATGTAACCAACTATTCCACACATATTTTACCTACTATAGTTTTCTGCTAACAAATGGAGTCAGGAATTTAATGTTACTCCCACTCAATAGTTCCAGGTGGCTTTGAGGTCACATCATAAACAACCCGGTTCACGCCACTCACTGAATTAACTATTTTGCTGGAGATATCTGCAATGATTTCATAAGGAATTCTGACCCAATCAGCTGTCATTCCATCCAAACTGTGAACAGCTCTAATGGCTAACACGTTTTCGTAAGTGCGCTTATCCCCCATAACACCTACGGTTTGAATGGGAAGTAAGACAGTGAAAGCCTGCCATATTTTATCATACCATCCAGTTTCATAAAGTTTATCTATAAATATTTGATCAGCGGCTCTCAATATGCGTAGCCGATCTTCGCTCACAGCTCCCAGACAACGTACAGCCAGACCGGGTCCTGGGAATGGATGTCGCCCAATTATTTTAACCGGCACATTTAAAACTCTGCCAACAGCCCTAACTTCATCTTTAAAGAGTTCGTTAAAGGGTTCGATAACCTTCAAGGCCATTTTTTCTGGAAGACCACCAACATTATGGTGACTTTTAATCGTAACTGCATGTCCCGTCAATGAACCACTTTCGATGACATCTGGATACAGGGTCCCCTGGGCCAGAAAGTCAATGCCCTGGATTTCTCTGGCAACCTCTTCAAAGGCTTCTATAAAGACCCGTCCAATAATTTTACGCTTTTTTTCAGGCTCAGTCACTCCTTCGAGTTCTGAGAGGAAAGCTTCAGTATAATCATGCTGGTAAATTTTTACATGGGAGGCTTCAAAAAGTGATTTTACTTCTTCCGTCTCATGTTCACGCAACAGGCCATTATTGATAAATACAGGTACACAATTATCACCAATGGCTTCATGCATGAGAAATGCCAGTACAGAAGAATCGACCCCACCACTTAAACCAAGCAAAACCTTCCCGTCACCCACAGTAGCTTGAATTTCCTTAATAGCCGCATCAACGAAGCTGGACGAGGTCCAATCACGACTGAAGTCAGCAATTTTAAATAAGAAATTACTAATTATGGTTTGCCCCTGAACGGTGTGGTTCACTTCAGGGTGAAACTGTACGCCATAAAAATCTTTTGACTCATTAGATATGCTTGCAATCAGATTACCACTTGAGCGGGCAATGATGCTAAAATTTTCAGGAATAGTTTCTACATGATCGCCATGACTCATCCAGACCTGAGATCCTTCACTCACGCCCTCAAATAGAGGACTTTTTGCCGGGAACTGGATTCCCATGGGGCCGTATTCTCTGGTTTCGCCAGGAATTACATTTCCCTTGAAATGCTGGGCCATAATCTGGAGTCCATAACACACACCAAGGATGGGTATCCCCAATTCAAAAATAGCAGGGTCGACCTGGGGGGCATGTGCTTCAAAAATGCTGTTGGGACCACCAGAAAGGACCAATGCCTTAGCTCCCATGGTTTGTATTTCAGTTGCGCTTAAATCAGAACGTTCAATGCGACAATAGACCTGCTCTTCTCTTATGCGACGAGCAATGAGCTGCGTATACTGAGAGCCAAAATCTAATATCAATACTAATTCGTGCATGGTCTGCTACCCTAATTTCAGTTCCCAGGATTTTAATGCCTGCATATAACCTGTGTTGGTAAGTTCATAGTGAAGTGGAGTAAGTGTCACATATCCTGCTCGTACTGCATTCTCATCCATATCTGGATCAGGATTTTCATAACTACGGGTGCCAGACAACCAATAATAGACCCTTTTACGGGGATCCTCGCGTCTGTCCATTTTTTCCTTATAGGTACCACTTCCCTGCCTGGTCACAGAAAAGCCCTTAAATGAACTATAATCACCTGCAGGAACATTCACATTCAGAAGCGTACCCTCCGGTAAGCCTTCTTTAAGAATTCTCTCGGCCATAATATGGGCGACTTTGCCTGCAGCTCTAAAATCCTTCTGCACAAATGAATCCAAGGAGATGGCCATGGATGGGATGCTTAATATGGTTCCCTCATAGGCTGCAGAAACAGTCCCTGAATAAATAATATCAACACCCACATTGGCGCCCTGATTTATCCCTGATATGACGAGGTCTGGTCTCTCTACCAGCCCACCATTGATTGCCAATTTTACACAATCCGCAGGGGTCCCACCGACAGCCCAACCAAAGTGCGCGTCGTCCTTAAATATTTCCGTCACTTTGAGGGGATCTGAAATGGTTATGGCATGCCCCATTGCACTCATTTCAAATAGGGGTGCAACAATGGATATTTCTGCAAAATCTGATAATGATTTTGCCAGGGTTACAATTCCTGGCGCATTTATCCCATCATCATTGGTAAGTAGAATTTTAGGTTTTTGCATGAAGAATATCTAGAATTTCTGCAACCTGCTTCTTGAGGTCATCTCTGGGGACAATCAAATCAAGGAAGCCCTTTTCCAACAGAAATTCAGCACGCTGAAAACCTTCGGGTAGATCAGCACCAATGGTCTGCTTAATAACTCTTTCTCCAGCAAAGCCAATGAGAGCTCCGGGCTCGGCAATATTCACATCACCCAGCATGGCAAAACTTGCTGTAACCCCACCAGTTGTAGGGTCAGTCATTATGGAGATATATGGAACTTTTGCATCTGCCAACTGGCTGAGTTTGGCAGAAGTCTTGGCCATTTGCATAAGGGAATACGCTCCTTCCATCATGCGTGCTCCTCCAGACGCTGATACAATGATCAGGGGTATATTCTTCTCTCTCGACAGATCAGCAGCTTTTGCGAGCAACTGGCCAACAGCTGAACCCATGCTACCACCTATAAAAGAGAAGTCCATCACTGCAACCACAATTGGTTTCTCGAACATGAGTCCTTCATAAACCTGAACAGCCTCATTTTGACCCGTTCGCTGCTGAGCGGCGGCGATTTGGTCGGAGTACTTTTTTTGGGCTTTGAATTTTAGGGGGTCAAGGGGTTTGATGCCTTGAAAATGTTGTTGTCGGCCATCCGTATCCAATAAAAGATCTACATAGCTGGCAGCGGGAATTCTAAAGTGGTATCCGCACTTGTAGCAAACATTATTGCTTTGCATCAACTCTGCTTTATACAGGATCTGGCGGCAACTGGGACATTTTACCCAGAGACCTTCTTTTATATCCTTCTTTTCAGAATTTATAGTCTGAATATTTTTATCTTTTCGTCGAAACCAGCTCATTCAAATTCCTTAAAATTATACAGGTATTTCACCCTGATACATAATAACCTACAAAGCAAGTTAGACCAATTTGTAATTCATAGAATCCCAGCTTACTGGATTCATTTCTGTGGGGGGTTCCATAGGGTCTTCAGAATTGAGGAGGAACCCACTTTTTGGCCTCGTAAACGGCATTATAAAGCGGTTCCAGCTCATCCAGCTTAGGTTGTCCCATATCGGTACGAGCCTCGGCTAAGAGGGCTACAAATGATGCTTTTGCATTGATATGTACAAATCTGGATTTGACCTCAATTGCCTCTGGTCCCTGTAGCCAGGTTTTAAACCCGCGATCGGCCGTCCCAAAATAATGGTCTATGTGCTGCTCATAAAGCTGATCCCACGCTCCATAATTAAACTCTGGGGTAACAATTTTATTTGAAAGGGAGTCATTATAATCTGCGTAATGTACGAAATTCCGGTGAGAGTATATAACTGCACGGGAGATCCCGCTTACCTGGTCTTGTATTCCATAAGCCAGGGCATCAGTGGTTGGGATAGGAATCAAAGGAATTTCAAGTGCTACTGCCAGTGCTTTCATGGTAGCCAGACCGATTCGCAAGCCATTAAAACTTCCGGGACCAATTGCAATTGCAAGAGCGTCTGGAGCTTTTCCTATTGAGCGACAATAATTCAGAGATTCTTTTAAAAAGGGCGATAATTTCTCAATATGTATCTGTCCACCGCTAGCTTCTTTTTCCCACAATATTGAGCCCTTATCAGAGAGGGCAACTGAACAAACAACTGAGGAAGTATCACAGGCGATGATCATAAGCTGATCGCCAAAGCCCGGGGCGAATGTATCAATATTTCGCGACCGTTTTCTTCACCGTCAATGACACGAAAACTCAACCCAAATGCATCCTCCGGGATGGCTCCAGCAACAATATCCGCCCACTCGATGATGACAATTGCACCAGACTCAAAATACTCCCAGATTCCCATTGAAATTAATTCTTCTCCGCTACTGAGCCGATAAGCATCGATATGAATAATATCCTGTTGTGAGCCGTGGTATTCATTGATATAGGTAAAGGTTGGACTCAGGGCGTACTCTTTGATATCAAAGAAAGAGGTTAAGCCCTGGGTAAAGGTGGTTTTTCCACTGGCTAAATTTCCGCTCATTGCCAGAATATCACCAGGTTCTAGTTGTGCAGCTAAATTTTGAGCCAGTTGGTTCGTTTCCTCTGGACTGTGGGTCTGGAAAAAGTATTGATGGATCATTTAGGCTCCAGATATGCCAGTGGGAGAATCATTTCCCACATGCTCAGACCGCCATGCTGATAGGTATCAGTATATTTGTTTTGGTATTTCCGGTAATTATTGGGATAGAGGAAATAGTACGTTTTCTGGGCAATGGCCAGGGTATCATTTTGAATAGTCGAGGGAATCCTGAGTCTGCCGGGTTTATCCAGGAACCAGGCATCTTTGGCGCTGGGTTTTAGATTGCGCCCCTGTTTGAATCGCAGGTTTGTGGAAGCTTCACGGTCAGCAAGAATTTGGGTGGGTTGTTGAACTCTTACACTGCCATGATCCGAGGTGATAACCACATGAAAACCCATTTTTGCTGCTGAGGATAATACTTCCTTTATCCAGGAATTATTGAACCAGGCCCGTACGATCTCTCTATAGCTGGCCTCATTGGGCAGAAGTTCACGCAGTATGGGTGAATCGGTGCGGCGATGGGCAAGAAGATCCACCTGGTTCACCACCAGGGTCACCAATTTCTGACTTCCCCAGGATCCAAATTGTTTGCTAAATTGGATGCCGTCACGATTGCTGATAATCTTTTTATATTTTGCTTCTGGTTTCAATTGCAGCCCAGATCTTCTGATGTTTTCCTGCAAAAAGGCCGATTCATAACGATTGAGACTGTGCTCATCACTTCCCCCCCACCACTCGGGGTGAAATCTTTGCATATCATCAGGAAAAAGACCACTGAAAATGGCATTGCGACTGTATTCTGTAGTCGTTGGCAATAGCGAGAAGTAGCCATCACGTTTGATCTGATAGTCATTATAGAGCAGCGGTTCCAGGGTGAGCCACTGATCCCAGCGCATGCAATCGATAATCAGCATGAGTACTTTTTTATCATTTTCAAGAAGCGGTTTCACAGCAGTTGAAAAAACGTCAGGAGAAAGCGTAGGCCGTTTGTCAGCCGATACATTGACCCAGTTTTCATAGTTTGATTTTATAAAACGTGTAAATCTATCGTTGGCTTCGTGTTGTTGCTGGAGAAGCATTTCATCAAATCCAAGATCAGGATAATCATCCAGCTCAAGCTCCCAGGCAGACAATTGGTCGTGAATATTTATCCATTCTTCCGGACTGGGGGAGTTTTCTATGTTAAAGGCGAGATTTGCGAATGCACTCATGTACTGACCAGATACAGCATCCTGTTTTATCTGTCGATTTTCAAGAATTTTGATGATTGCGAGTAAAATCTGTGAGGGATTGACAGGTTTGGTGAGGTAATCAGAAATTTTACTCCCGATAGCCTCTTCCATGAGTTTCTCTTCTTCATTTTTTGTGATCATGATGATGGGGAGTGCAGGCTGTTCAGTCTTTAAGATGGACAGGGTCTCAAGCCCATCTTTTCCAGGCATGGTCTCATCCAGGAGGACGATGTCGAACCTGTCATTCTGGCACAGAGCAATGGCATCATCCCCATTGGTCACAGTTGTAACCTGAAAGCCTTTGCCCTCTAAAAACATGACATGGGATCTGAGGAGATCAATCTCATCATCAGCCCACAATATTTTTCCCCGAATTTGCTCAGTAGTATTCATGGCTGCAAAATATGAGTGGATCAAGTTGAGGAAACATTAATCTTGCATTCAGGAATTTGTAATGAGATGATGATTACTTGGAAGTCAATGTCCAAGAACCATCCCAATCCTCACCAGGCGAATTTTCCATAAAATATTCACAGCGTCCGATATACACTCGACTGGGATTGGTGGGTCTAAAAGGAAACATATCTTCCAGGGCGTCTGCCTCAATAAAAGTCTTCTTGGCTTCAACCCACTTTTGTGACCGATACAGTTTCAATCCTTTGTTGTATACGGGTAACAACTTTTCATAGGCAGAGCTCAGGTTTCCTTTTTTAGCAATTAACTCATATGAATATGCTGGAACTGATTTTCCCTTTACCGTCACATAGTCCAATTCTCGCCAATGGAATTCATCCTTACAAGCTTCATAGGTGGATTCAAGGACTTGTATGTAAACTCCGTATTGTTTGGCTGATGCTTCGAAGCGAGCAGCTGTATTTACTACATCTCCCATCATCGTGTAATTCATGCGCATGGCAGAACCCATATTTCCCGTTACCATATCCCCTGTAGCAATACCTATACGATTCTGCATGTGGTGAACGATATCAGGCCATCGATCACCTTCTGCCTGCCACTTTTTCCGGAGTTCATCCAATCCATCCTGCATTTCAATGGCGGTGAGACAAGCCCGATATTCATGGTTCTCGACTGGCACGGGAGCACCATAGAAAGCCACAATGGCGTCTCCAATATACTTGTCCAATGTCCCCTGGTTTGCCAAGAGAATATCTGTCATTTCGGTAAGGTATTCATTGAGTAGTTCTACAACTTCCTCTGCAGATAATTTCTCCGAAAAGGCCGAAAAACTTTGAATATCAGTAAAGAATGCGGTGTGCACGCCGGCATCTCCACCAAGTTTTGGCTCCCGTTTTTCTTCATACATCTTATCGATGAGCTCAGGGGCGATATAGGTGCCAAACGTGTCTTTTAAGAAGTGTTTATCTCTCTGTTCCAGGATAAACCTGTACAAAACATTTATGAGATAGGTTAATCCCATGACAACCAGTGGAGCCATGATGGGGACAAAGAGGGTTTCACCGGGGGACGGGATCAAAATGCTTTCTGAATTGCCACTAATCCACTTGAAGAACCACAGGTGATCCGTAGTAAACATTCCAATGCTGATACTAAATAGAACCGTTGCCTGCAATCCTATCAAAATGGCTCCCCAGAGTGGGTCCAGGAAAGCAATGATCAAATACGCCAGAAGGGCGCAAATAATGACCATAAGAATATGCGTCAGGGCGGAATCAGACGTAAACTCGATGGTATTGCCCAACACATGAACGAAGTTTTCATCCAGGAGGGTTTGGGTGGCATTGGCGTGATACTCAAACCCCGGCATAAGTGTGGGAGCTCCCAGATAGTCAAAAAAGGCGGTAGACTTGTAGTCATGCATGACCTCAACGGATACACCTATGATACAGATTTTATCCTTAAATGGACTAGCCATGATTTCCCAGGTGGGATCCATCATGAGCATCATACTGTTAAAACCACTTGTGGAGTCAAACTTTGACATCCAGTCTGTATCTTCGTCACTTGTTGGCAGATTAAAGTCTTCTGTATCTATGATCCAAACCAAGGGGAATCGTTGAAAGGTTTGCCAGGGTTCGGATTCTCCAATACGAGCATGGGATGCTGGACCGTAAATATTGGTGAGGAAACCAGGATAATCAGATCCGTAGGTTGGGATAGTAATGGGACCGTAAGTAAATTCACCTACTTCAAAATCATAGGTCAAACCGGGATCATCATCTATCTCGAGAAAATATTTGACGGCTTTCACTGCCAGAGAGGGCCGCCACACACCAGGTTCATGGGCCATGGCACCGAAAACTGGATATCTACGTGTAAAATGGTCCTTATCCTCATCAATATCAACGAGACCATGATCAGGATTCACTTGCATGATGTATTCGTTTGGTGTCACCAACATTTGTGGTGGAACGCTCGACAGTTCAGTTTTTATGGTGGAAGCCATAACAACCTCAGTGCCCTTACTCCTGGCATATTCAATCGCTTTAGCAATCTCGACATCACCATCAGGACGACCTTCTGGAAGGACGCCATTGAAAACGGACAAAACATTTGCCGTATGGGCATCCCGGGAGTCGAACTGAATATCAAATACAATTACTTTGGCCCCGGCGTTAGCCAGGTTAATAATTGCGGCATCCCATATTTTCCCTCTTGGATAGGGCCAACCAATGTCTGCCAATAGACGAAAGGTTTCATCATCTACGTCAATCAATACGACATCAAGACTGTCATTTGGATTATTCTGGTGCGAAGCCCACGAGGAAAGGGGACCTCGCAATTGGAAATTGTAATCAAGCATTTTATAATTCGCCAGATCAAGCAATCCCAATACTTGTATGAGAAGTGCTAAAACAATAGCGATAAAAGTGAATAAAACTCCGATACCGTGTTTTTTCAGCATATTATACCCCGATTTTTAACTATTTCGGTTGTTTAAAAAGTCATCTCAAGTCGAGCGGAGACTGTATTGTCAGTGTAATCTGTATAGTCACTGACATATTTTCGCTGTTCGTAGCTACCAATAACTCTTGATTTCACAGTTGAGGTTTTGACAGTGATTGGATTAAATGTGTACTGGGCATTTACCTGTAAATTTGTTTGAGTTTTCAAGCTGGAGACCAACACATCTTCAAGATACTTTTCAGATTCAAATGTCATGTATTGCAGACTACTTCGCAACACCAGGTCACCGCCAAATAATCGATATCCAGCGCCAAGTCTATAGGTATTAAAGGTATTGGTCTGATGATTGGGATCGGATGTTTCATAAAGTTGATTGCGATTATTGCGAATGGCCAGGGTTGTTGTTAGAGGGATCATCCAGTCGGATTTAAGATTCAAACCATATAGATTCGACGTGCGCAGTAGCCCTTCCCGACCAATTACGATATTATCCATATTTGACCGCATCATGTTGAATGAAACGGTATTAGCGAGAGGACCCGTCTTTACCAAATAGGTAATATTCACGTTTGAACTGAGAGACTCGTTCAATTCCCTCTCATCAAGGATGATGAGCAGAGTATCATTTCCTACAATCTGTGTCGTATGGGTTGTATCGTCGACGTTATTATCTCTGGTAAAATATTTCATATTGGTGGTAACTGTGGGAAGTCCACGACCTGGATTGAGTGTGATCCCGCCACTAAATGCATTCTGCACAAGTCGTGGATCTTTTTCCAGGTCTTGAGAAATGGTATTATTTTTATACAGCTCCCAGCCAAGATTCAAGTATAGCATGTTGTTCAACATGCGAACTTTGTCAGTAATTTTCCACCCATTCCAGCCCTTTCCATCAAGCCGGAGAACTGGACTACCCAGCGCTTTATATCCAGGACCTACGTGGTGATAATCCACATGGATGAAGTTGCCGTAATAATTCATTTTGGCTCCGAAGTGAAGCGCCAGTGTGGTGAGACTTTTTAGTGTATTACCATTTGTAAAATTATCAAGATCAATAGGTAGCGTCAAATTTTCGTTTAGAATAAAATAATCTGCAAGATTCTGGGGGTCAAATTTGCCATCAGTCAACAGGAATTTCAGACCTAACCCGGAGATAGCATCATCGAGAGTGGCAAGGGGCAAATCTATGGATCCTGTCCCAATGGTATCATCTGCTGTGGAATCTGACAATAGTCCGTAAGTATCCAGGTCAGCTCGAGTTAGTGCACCGTCGATAATATTTCTATTGTACAGGGAAAAGGCTGCGCTGCCTTCCATGACGAAACGATGATCATCCAAGGCCAGCTTGATGTCCGATCCTACCACAATATTGTCTTCAGGATTATTCCCGCTCAGGAAATATTGAATATCATGAGTTTCACCATTGAGGGTATAGGTTTCATCTCCGAACCCAACGACAATGGTTCCATCATCAGTAATAATTTCTTGTGAAAAAGTGCTGGCATCCCAATCATCCGGTCTCAAAGGGACAGTATTGATGCTATCACGAGTGTGGACGTAAAACAGGCCCAACTGGAAATTTTTACCGGATCCAAAACTTGGTCGGATAGCGAACAGGCCTCTTTCAAAGCTATATCCTGATCTTCTCCACTCAGAACCGGTTGTATCAAACTTGGCGGTACCAGATATAGCGCGTGCCGTTTGTCCTGAAACGATGTGCAAATTAAAGTATTTAAAACGAGCATCAATATTGTGTCCGCGAACTCGTTTCCCCCAAAGGGCCAGACGGTTCATCATGGGGGTCTCATCACCATAGGCATATTTCAGCCAAGAGGTTCTGACTTTGATTCCATACCTATTTTGTGGCTGTAGACCTGGGTCTTCTTTTGAGGTCAGGTTTGCAAAGAGTTTTACCTTTGCCCAATCAAAATTCACATTTGTTGAAAAATCTACTCGAGTTACTCCTTGAGAAGTAGGCGTATAGCGTGCAACTGACACCGTGTCACCAGCAATAACTGAATCTACATTAGACACACTAATATTGATCAAATCTGCTCTATGACCCACATTCAAATTACCATTCACGCTCATGTCAAAGATCTGTTGTGCCTGACTCTGAACCTTAAAACTCCAGGATGTTGAAGACAGGCGAACGCCATAAATATTGGAAACTTCAATAAAGATGGTATGCTTGCCAGCGCTAAGGGCATCAGGTTTATAGGTAATCAGATCAGTGGTGATCAGCGAATAAGCGGTTACATTGGCATTATCGAAGGTCACACGAACCGAATTGATATCGACGTTATCCAGATTAAAAAGAGAGACGGCCACAATCATGGGTTCCCCAAAGGGCATGATGGTTCCGGGGTCCGGGGTCAAGATGATCAACTCTCCAAAGTTGATATCATCACCTCTTGATGCGACATCAGAGAGGCTGGCTTCTGTAACTGCAACAAACTGTGGATCCGAGAGTGGATCACTACTTACTGGAAAAGCAACCAGACCACCATCCTTGAGGCTCACCACAATAACATATTCGATACCAGGAGCTCCAATGACTTCTCCAGGCAAATCGCCGGAAAGTTTGACATCACCGATGCTCATCTCCGCTTCTAGATAGCCTACTTGTCCAGCCAGACGATACAAAATCTTGGCAGACTGAATGTCATCCAAGTCTCCTGTATAGATGGCTTCGAGGCTCAGCGAGCTGCCTTCGACAGCTTCATGAGGGGCAATGTGGATTAGCTCTCCGTCTGATTGGAGGGCAAATCCATTTATCCCAACCCCCACCAGCAATATTGCAAGTAGTCGCTTCATAATATGATTATCCGTTTAGGCGCTTATTATTCAGCGTATTCGATGATTATAAATTTTTCTGAATTGGTCTCTTGGTTAACCATGCGGATTCGAAGTTCATGGATAGTGCTACCCGATTCCTCAGCATCATCATCGTCATCTGGGTCATCTGGAATATCGTCGTCGTTGGTCTCTTCAACATTAACCGATCCATCAGAATTTGAGGTGGCAGTTTCATCCTGTCCAACATTCTGAACGGTTCCACTAATGAGATTCTCTATCTCAACCACACCTGCAACCACGATGAAGATGTCCCCATTTTCATCACTCTCAACCCACCATTCTGTTCCTTTTACGGAAGCAACTGATGTGGGAGTAGCAATTCTAAACTCGCCTTTCTGCTTGTTCACAGAGGCTTTAACGGTTCCATAATCCAGGGAAATAGTTTTGGAGATTTTGCCTCGCTCTACAGCGGCCAAAATTTCCATTTCGGAGTTCGCTTTAACCTTCAGCTGACTCTTGTCGTCAAGAAAGAATATTGCCACAAATCCGTCATCTCCAGTTTTGATCCAGTCATTATTCTTTAGCTGGGTTCCCATGATTGCACTGGGAGAATAGTCATCGGCATTAAATTTCTTATGAAAGGTAGTTCCACTTGATTTTGCAATAACACCAATCGGTTCTTGAGCAACCGCCGTCATGGACACGAGAGCAAGGAGAATGGTGATTAAAGATACTTTTAAAATAGTCTTCATTTTGTAGACCCCTATTGTGTCGTAATGCTCTCGATTTCATAGGCACCGCTCATTAGCTGAACCAGAAGCGCTCCGAAATCGGTTGAATTCAAATTTTCCCCATCCAGGGTAATTTCTGCACACTCACCATATCCCTCCAAGGGGCCATTGGTGCCGAATAAAACATTATACTGGCTATCACCGAGTACGTTTCTCAGCTGTTGTTGGCAAGGTGTAATGGATTGACCGGCTTCTGAAATTGTAAAGCCATAAATTTCGCTATAGAACTCTTGATCATTGCCGGTTGTGCTGCAAACTTTCTTGACCTGCCAGGCGTAGGCTTTCCCCACTTCCAGCGGACGACCATTAACAGAAGAATAATCCAATTGTGAATTTGTTCCCACAGATGCAAATGACCCATTATCTGGATAGGGATAGGAAGCTTCACTTTGCATGGCATCTTCTGGTGAACTATGCTGAATCGGATTGTATTCACAGATGCAAATAAAATAGTTGTCGCAACCTGTTGAATTCCATTCAAAAACAGGATAGGTGTCACTTACAAATTCATACCCCAATGATGGGAAAATGAGATCAATATTAGCTGGAGCAACAATGGAAATCTGCTTGTTGGGTTCAAAACCTTCTGGAGCGAAAGTGTATCCCGGTGCATTGACTACCAGAGAGAAAGAATAATTACCTGAAGGCATGGAACCAAGGGTCATAATGGTATTTATCAAGCCCTCCATTTCATCAGAATCTATCATATCAAGAACAAAGCTGTCAAAAGTGATTTGGTTACCAGCCTCGTCATTAACTCCCCGACTCTCGACATTTCTGTCCAAATCTCTATTTGTAATATAGATAGGCGCCTGCAAGGTCCTGGTCACCGAGGCGTTGAACAACAGTTCGTTATTGAGATCCAGGGAAGGGACATTGGCAATCATATTCAAGGTGAGATTTACGTTCTCAACCGGGTAGGAATTGTCATCAACAGAAATTCGATATCCGAATATGAGTGGATTATTCTGGCCATTCTCAAAATCAAAATCCGTCAAATAAATAATATCCCACTCAGCCAGGTCTGGTTGGGCGGTTACAACAATGTTTTGTCCATGGCTAATGGTAGCCATTAATAAAGTGAGTGTTAGGTATAAAATCTTCTTCATAGTTTCCTCCTGCACAGAAGAAATATAAGACACGCAGATCAACTCTGCGTGCGCCATGTCATCTTCTATTTAGCGCGAATTTACTCCATGACATAGCCATAAACAACATATGCATAGTCATTTGTCCATGTAAAATGGCTTAAATTCGGTATATTTTGACGTGTGATTCAGCGCCTTTTGAAGGCTCTTTACCGCGTTAGAACAAAAATCCATGGTTTGACCTCCGAAGTGAAGTTTAATACACTTTGGCAACTACCATTAGTTGGTAAAATTTCTAGTTTGAGCTCCTACGCGTAACACTTCGATGAACTCTTTGAATACAAGGTTGTGACGGGGGATAAAAAAAGAGCCCCAAGGTTGGGGCTCTTCAATGTTTCTCGACAACGTCCTACTTTCACACACTCAAAGAATGCACTATCATCGGCGCTACAGGCCTTAACTTCCGAGGTCGGAATGGGATCGGGTGTTGCCCCTGTGCTAAAGTCGTCGAAAAATCAAAAATCTTATCAATGACAGTATGGGAAAAAGCTGAGTATTCGCATTGCATTGCGTAATAGAATTAGAATAATATTGATCAAGCCTCACGGAAAATTAGTATCACTCGGCTGAACATGTTACCATGCTTACACCTGTGACCTATCAAACTCATAGTCTTTAAGTTTCCTTCAGTCCGGATAAACCGGAAGGGAGATCTTATCTTGAGTCGAGTTTCGCGCTTAGATGCTTTCAGCGCTTATCTCTTAGGATCATAGCTACCCAGCGATGCCGTTGACACGACAACTGGTGCACCAGAGGATCCCTCATTCCGGTCCTCTCGTACTAGGAATAAGTTCTCTCAAATCTCCTGCGCCCACGGCGGATAGGGACCGAACTGTCTCACGACGTTCTGAACCCAGCTCGCGTGCCGCTTTAATGGGCGAACA
>FLOH01000578.1_pt1 | contig 73332 bp, 72 predicted proteins | sample 756751 | NCBI WGS metagenome assembly FLOH01 (sample SAMEA4026879, study PRJEB14308) | marine metagenome | biome: coastal water; material: water | depth 74 m
TCAGATCCGGCTTGGCTTCGGCAGCAGCGATTCGTAGTGCCTTTTCGCCATGCAGGGCAACTCTGGTCAAGTAGTGAGGCGACAGAATCTCGCTGAGAACGTCGATATTGTCCGGCATGTCATCAACGATCAGGATGGTCGCCTTGGTTTGCGTTGACTCTTCGTGAAGCAATCTGCTCATGGTGCGACCTCAATCCTGAAGTGGAATGTCCAATGCTTGCGCGGTTTCCTTGAGCTTCGCCAGCGCTTCCTCAAATTCATATTTCGCAATCAGCTTCTTGAGCTGGCTGGCGCTGGCGCCTTGTCCTGCGCTGGCAAGTGTTTCCGCCAGGCCATCAACATATTTTCCGGCACGCGAGTCGTCGCTCGCCAGCAGGGATGCCAACTGGTTCAACTCCGCAGCAAGTGCCTTCTGATCGAGTGCGGACGCTGAAACTGCGCTGCGGCGCTCGGTGCCAATGTCCGCGACGGCGACGAGTTGCGACAGCAACTCGCGCATATCCTGCTCCAGTCGTTCCAGGATCTCCGGCAGGGCGGCGCTTTGTCCCTGCTTGAGCATCCCCTCGACGGTGCCGGCTTGCGTCATGATCCCGCTGGCGCCGATATTTCCCGCCAGACCCTTCAGGTTATGTGCTTCCCGGGTCGCATTCTGCGTTTCCCCGCGCGCGATGGCGCTCTTGATGCGGGTCACCACGTCGGCTTGGGTTTCGCCGAAGCGTCGAAGCAGCTTCTTCAGCAGACTGGTGTTGCCGTCGAGATGCTGCAGCGCCCGATCAATGTCCAGCCCGGCCAGCGGCGGAATCTGCGCACTACCAGGATCATCTGGCAGGCTCGCGCTGCCGTCTGCCTCATGGCCCTGCGCCAGGTGCCGAGGCGTTACCCAGCGCGCCAGCATGGCGAATAGCTGGGCGACATTGATCGGCTTGCCGATGTGGTCGTTCATGCCGGCGGCGAGGCACTTCTCTTTGTCGCCGCGCATCGCATTCGCTGTCATGGCCAGAATCGGCAGGTTCGCAAAACGTTCTTCGGCACGAATCTGTCGCGACGCCTCGAAGCCGTCCATTACCGGCATCTGGCAATCCATCAACACGCCGTCATAGCTGGTGGTGGCGATTTTCTCCAGTGCTTCGACGCCATTGCCGGCGAGATCAACCCGGATTCCGGCGTTCTGCAAAATCTCCAACGCAAGTTCCTGGTTCACCGGATTGTCCTCAACCAGCAGCAGATGGGCGCCGCGCACCTTCTGCGCGGCCTGCAGGCTGTCAGCCTGACGCCGCTGCTTGCGCTCGGAGCCGAGGACTTCCTTGCCCATCGCACTGAGGATGCTGTCGAGCAGACTGGAGGGGCTAACCGGTTTCAGCAGCAGGCCGTCGATCGGCGTGCCCTGGGTCTGCTCCAGCGCCTCGTCGCGACTGTGGGCGGTAACCATCACAAAAGCCGGGGCCGGGTCGAGCTGAAGATCCGAGCGAATGCGCTTGATGGTTTCGATGCCGTCCATGCCCGACATGACCCAGTCCATCAACACCAACCCGTACGACCGACCATCTTTCTGCGCGGCCTGGAGTTCCTCAATTGCCGAAGCGCCGCTATGCACCGCCGCCGCACTGAATCCCTGTGCCGCCAGCATCGACAGCAGGATTTCGCGGGCGCGGGCATTGTCATCCACGACAAGTATCCGCAATTCCCGGATATCGGCGTCGGCGCTCGAACGCGGTCGCTGGCGCGCCTGCACGCCAAAGCTCGCAGTGAAGTGGAAGGTGCTGCCATGACCGGGCTGGCTGTCTACGCCGAGCTTTCCCTCCATCATTTCGACCAAGTGCTTGCTGATGGTCAGGCCCAGGCCAGTGCCGCCGTAGCGCCGGGTTGTCGACGCGTCGGCCTGGGAGAAAGCGCTGAACAGCTTGGTGCATTGCTCAGGAGTCAGGCCGATACCGGTGTCGGAGATCTCAAAGATCAGGTTCAGCGTGTCGGCAGCGACGCCGGATGCGGAACCGGTATCCGCAGACTTGCTCTTGACCGTATTGATGCTTACGGTGACTTCGCCACGCTCGGTGAACTTGATCGCGTTACCCACCAGATTCAGCAAGACCTGCCCCAGACGCAGGGGATCGCCGATCAGCGCGGTCGGCACCTCGGGGTCGATATCGAACAGCAATTCCAGACCCTTGTCCTGCGCCTTGGCACTCGACAGGTCCGCCAGGTTTTCGAGGACATCCTCAAGCTGGAACCCGACACGCTCGAACAGCATCTTGCCCGCTTCGATTTTCGAAAAATCCAGTATGTCGTTGATGATGACCAGCAGATTTTGCGCTGCAGAGTCGACCTTCTCGATGTAGTTGCGCTGCTTGGAGTTGAGATTGGTCTGCAAGGCCAGATGTGACATGCCGATAATCGCGTTCATCGGGGTACGTATTTCGTGGCTCATGTTGGCCAGAAAGTCCGACTTCATCCGTGTCGCATCCTCAGCCATATCCTTGGCTTCGCGCATCAGTTCCACAGCCCGATATTCCTCGGTGACGTCTTCGAACATCCACACCGTTCCTCGCGCGAGATCAAGCCTATTAATCGGGCTGCCGCCGATCCGGCACCAGAAGCGCGAGCCGTCTTTGCGTTTCAATTTCTGTGTACTTTGATGGATATCGCCGCGTGCGAGATCGGCAAATGCTTCGGTCTCGACGTTCAATTCATTCCCGTCCGGATACCACAGGTGCGCCGTCTGGCCGAGCAACTCGCCGGATCCGCAGCCGAACAACTCTTCGAGCTTGCGGTTGCAGCGGACGACGCGCGCTTCCTTGACAAACGCAATGCCCAAGGTCCCTGCCTCGAAGATTGCCATCTGCTCGTCATTGGCATGGCGCAGCGCGCGCTCATCACGCTTTTGGCTGGAAATGTCACGGATCGATCCAATCAGCAAGGTGCGCTCGTCGTCCTCGGCGACGTAGGACGATACCTGCACATCCACCAGTTCGCCATCCTTGCGCATATGGGCGGCCTCGAAGCTCCACGGGCGATCGCTTTCGCGCAGCTGCTGCAAAATGGTCGGCATCGCCTGTGGGGAAAGACCATGCTGAAACTCGACGGGCAACGTCATGCCTATGATTTCTTCGGTCGTGCACTGAAAGTGACTGAGGGCGGCCTTGTTGGCATACACGATCTTCAGCGTGTCGGGATCCACCCAGAACATAGGCTCGGCGTTCTCGACCACGGTGCGATTGAACAGAATCTTCTTTTCGGTCTTCTTGCGTTCCGTGATGTCGATCATCCAGGCGAGCACGCCCGGCTGACCTTCATACTCCGTTGGCAGGTAGGTCACGTCCAGGTCGCGCACCGAGCGGCGCCGGCAGTACATCTGGACGTCGAGATCGCGAACAACCTGACCCGCAGCGAGCGTTGGGAAGAACGACAAGCTTTCGGGCCCGCTGGCCAAGGCCTTGGAAACCGGATCACCGACTTCGATGTCCAGATACTCGGTCACCTGTGGGTTGGCGAAGCGGATGATGCCGCCGGTTGCCACCGCAACGCCGACGGGCGCCGTGTCCAGAATCTTCTGCAGGCGTTGCGCCTGGTCATTGATTTTGATCACCAGCGCACTGATCGTCATGGCCATCAGGGAACTGTTGATCAGCAGCAGGATGACCAGTTGCGCCCAGAGAAAACCGGCGAAATGCTGCATTTGTTCCGCGCTGGCGGCATCCGTTGGCAGCAGCATCAGGTAGCGGCCATAATTTACCGCCTGCACGGTGAACAAGGCCGCTGCCGCAGCAAACGGCCAGAGAATCGCAAGGCGCGCCGGCGTGCCAAGTTTGCTGTGCAACGCGTGCCATGCGCCATGCAGGCATTGAAACGAAAACCAGGCGGCACCCAGATAGCAAGCCGCTGTAATCACGGCCCTGATGCCGACATGAGGCGCCGCCCACATCAGAACAGTTGCCGCAAGGGTGAACGCGACGATGTCGCGCGTCTGCGTGCAGGGCAGATCGTAAAGCCGGAGGATTCCGGCGCGAAAGAACATCAAGCTGCAAAGCACCAGCAGATGGGAGATGCTGAGCGACGCGTAAACCGCCAAGAAGTCGGCATTCATCGAGCGCGACAAGAGAAACACATTGCTGCCTACCAGCAAAGCGTTGGCGACGCCAAAACGAATCGCCGCCGCAGGAGAAATCCGCGCCGCGGTGCCCAGCAGTAGCCAGGCAAGCCCCGCCAGGCCGGCGATCAGCGTGATTACCCGGGCCAGGGTTTCCGGTTCGCTGGCAAATGGTGACATGGCTATTCTTTCTGCGGACGGGGAAGTGTGACCGTCACCGTCGTGCTGTTGTCTGCATCGGATGCTTGCATGGCGATCTGCCCCGACTGGGTCAGCGCGATGAGTCTGGCAGAGAACGTGCCAATGCCCGTCCCGCCAGCCTTGTCCGCCGTAACGTACTTGTCGAAAAAGCCTTCTCGAATCCTGGTCGGCACTGCGCCCCGATTGCGGATGCTGATGCTCGCCGTAGCTGGCTGCAAGCGGAAATCAATGTGGATGGTGTCGCCCGCAGCCGAGGCTTCCATCGCATTTTTGAACAAGTTGCCAAACATCGAATAGCACAGCAACTCGTCACCCAGAACCTGGAGTGCCTGCGGTTCGCTGACTTCCTTGCCAGCGGCCAGCCACTGCAGGCCGACTTGTCGCGACGCCAGTTCCGATGCCTTCTCGCGGCTGATCCGGCTCCATAGCGGATGGAAGTTCACCGGCACGGGATTGAACTCATAGTCTCCCTGTTCCATCTTGTAAAGATCGAGCGACAAGTTGACCATGTTCAGTACGCCATACGCAGACTGTTCGATATCCCTGATGACATCCTTCTGATCCTCGCCCAGGCCGGGGTCTTCCAGAAGCATCGCCGCATAGTTGATGATGCCGCCAATCGGATTCTTCATGTCGTGGCGGGAGATGCGCTCGACGTCCTCCCGCAGACGCAGATTGTCTTCAACAATCGCGTGCTGCAGTTGCAGCTCGGCGTGGCTGCGCCTTATTTCGTCGACCGAGCGACGCAGATTCAGGTGGGTACGGATTCGGGCCCTGAGTATCGGCGGATCGGCCGGCTTGGTGACGAAATCGACGGCCCCAAGCGCGAAACCTTTGGTGACGTCAGCGGTCTCGCTCATCGCCGTAAGGAAGATCACGGGAATGCCGGCCGTGACGGGGTTCGCCTTGATGCGGCGGCAGACCTCGAAGCCGTCCATTCCGGGCATCATGACGTCGAGCAAAATCAACTCCGGGAGGTTTTCTCCGATCAGTGCCTTCAACGCCCGTTCACCACTGGTCGCCACTTTGACGAGGTATTCGTCGCCCAGCAGTTCGACCAGCACGTCAAGATTCTCGACTACGTCGTCAACCACCAGCAAGGTGGTTTTGTTCGCCAGGCGCGCCGCGAACGCTTTGTTAGCGCCAGCCGACGGCTCGTCAGCGGCCTCCCTCTTGGCGTCTTCGACCACATCGGACGCCGCCTTCGCTGTCGCACTTGCCGCCGGCATGGCGGACGCTGCGGTGCGGGCAAAGGGTATCGGCTGCTGGAGAATTCTGTTCAGTTTCGATTCCAGGCTGTTGACGTTGAAGGGCTTGATCATGAAATCAGAAATCCCGGCCTCGATCGCCCGCCGCACCTCATGTTGCTCGCTCTCGGCGGTCATCATCAGCACCGGCAGATATTCAAAGCGGGGATCGCCGCGGATCGCCTTGACCAGTTCCAAGCCTGACATCAGCGGCATGTTCCAGTCGGTGATCACCGCGTCGACGCGCTTCGTTTGCATCAGTCGCCAGGCGTCTGCGCCGTTATTTGCGGTCAGCACATTGGTGAAGCCCATCTGGGCGAGATTCCGCGTGACGATGCGGCGCATGCCCGCCATGTCATCGACTACCAGAACGATCAAGCCGTGATTCATTTCGTCTCCATGGGCTATCGCAAGACCGCAACCCAAGCATTCGCAGCTGCAGCGCGGGCGCCAAGTACACCTATCGATCGGCGCCATACGAGGCGCATTGGCGCCAATTCGAGTCCGCCGGTTGCCGATACCTTTTGCGCTTTGAAAGGATTATCGGGCAAATACGCGCCACCCGCGCCCGATTTCGTCACATTGCATCCTGGGAATGCGCGAGCGAGGCGTATCACCAGCGCTGACCTTTGCGTCCGCATCGTCGTCCACGGCGAGTTCGCGTGATGCCGCGCTAGAACCACTACTTCAGTGGCGTTGCAGGGCCGGCGAGGCGGGGCGTGCTTTTTTGCCTACTTGATTGCGCGAGCAAAAAAGTAGGTCGCCCGCCGGGGCGAGTCCTGGCAGGCGAGTTAAGGGCACCGCCTGAAAAGTTCACGAAGGGACGCAAAGCGCTGGCGATGGCGATACGGCGAGGAAATCAACCACGCACTGGATTTCTGCGTCGCCACCCCACGCAGCGGAATCCAGGACAGGCAGCGCCGCCGGAATGACGGAACGACAAAAGTCGGCGATGGCGATACGGCGCTTTACTGCGCGCCACGAACTCAGGCGCGCTTCTTTGCCGCCCGCTTTAGCGATTTGGTGTGAATTCAGCTTCAATTGAATTCCTTGGCAACATGATTCGCCTGCTCTGCACTACCTTCTAGTCATCACCAGCGCCGGCTTTTAACCGGCCGGCCCGCCCTACTTCTCCTCCGGTGGATAGCCCGTGATCGCGCGAATGTCCCGGTATAGCGGTTGCAGCCGCTGGTACATGCGGCAATACACTTTGCGGTAAAGCGCGTCGTAGGTTGCGGCGTGCTGCGGCTCCGGTTCGAAGACCCGGCCGATGCGAGTCATTTCCTTTATCGCGGTGGCGTAATCGGGGTGCAGGCCGAGGCCGACGGCCGCGAGGATGGCTGCGCCGAGACCGCTGGTTTCGTAAAGATGCGGGCGTTCGCTGGGCAGGTTGAAAACGTTGGCGGCGATCTGCATGGCCACGTCGCTTTGCGAGCCGCCGCCCGAGATGCGCACGCGTTCTATGCGCTGGCCGCCGCGCTTCTCGATGCGCTCCTTGGCTTCGCGCAGAGCGTAGGTGAGACCTTCGAGGATGGCGCGATAGACATGGGCGCGGGTATGCACGTCGCCAAAGCCGATGATGGCGCCCTTGGCTTCGGGGCCGGGCACCTTGATGCCAGGGTTCCAGAAAGGTTGCAGCATCAGGCCGAGCGAGCCGGGCGGCACGGTTTTTACCAGTTCGTCGAACAGGCTCTCGGCGGATACGCCCTGCTCTTTCGCCTGCATCTGCTCGTGCAGGCCAAACTGTTCCTTGAACCAGTTCACCATCCAGAAGCCGCGCGTGATCTGGATCTCGGTGTTGTAGTGGCCTGGAATCGCGGCCTGATAGGGTGGAATGAAGCGCGTGGCTTCGAGGTATTTCGGCGTCGTGGTGTTGATGGTCGCCGCCGTACCGTAAGACAGGCAGGCGATCTCCGGCGTCAGGCAGCCCGCGCCGAGGACTTCGCAAGCCTTGTCGGCGGCGCCGGCAATCACCGGCAGGCCTTCGGGGATGCCGGTGTCGTGCGCGGCGGCGGCGCTTACCGTGCCGATGGGCGTGCCGCCGGGCACCAGTTCCGGCAGCATTTCGCGCGTGACCGGCAAGGCCTGCCATTTCCAGTCGAAATCCGCCGCCCAGCAACCCTTCTTGTAGTCGAAGGGGATATAGCCGACCTGGCTGCCGACCGAATCAACGAAGCGCCCGGTGAACCGGTAATTGAGGTAGCCCGAGAGCAACAGGTATTTGTCGGTGCGCGCCCAGATCTCGGGCTGATGCTCGGCGAGCCAGCAGGCCTCGGCTTCATGGCCGAAGAAGCGGATGGTGTCGCTCATGCCGATGGCACGGAAGGCCGCGCTCCACCACCACGGCAGCTTGGGCTTGGCGTCGGCGCGGCGCTGATCGAGCCAGATGATAGCCGGGCGCAACGGCTGGCCATTTTTGTCGAGGTTGATCATTGTCGCGCGCTGCGTGGTGATGACCATGCCGCGTATCGCCGCCTTCGGCACCTGGGTGCTGGCCCATAGAAGCTGACAGGCTTTGCATAGTGCGCGCCAGAATTCCTCGGGATCGTTTTCAACCCAGCCGGGCTGCGGCGATTGGTAGCTGTCGATCATTACTTGCGCCTTGTGCACCAGATTGCCCTGCAGATCGAAGAGCAGCGCGCGCACGCTTTGAGTGCCGTTGTCGATGGCCAGCAGGTAGTCGTCGCTCATGGGGTCAAGGCCTCAGGTAGGCATGCCAATCGGGAATCTCCGCCAACGGCGGCAGGCTGTAGTGCATGGTAATAATTTCGCGGTAGCGCTCCAGTTCCTGCTGCCAGCGGGTGTCGTCCCACCCCAGCGCAGGCTGGCACAGGGCGCGAATGCGCGGCTCGTGATCGAGCCCGCCGCGCGGCAACAGGATGCCGAGCCGGGTACGGCGCAGCAATAGATCGTCAAGATGCACGATGGCTTCGTGGGTCGCGGCGATTTTCAGTTCCAGCCAGAGCGTGTGGGTGCCGGGGATCGTTTCAAGTTCGTCGGCTGTGGCGTCTTCAGAACACTGTGCGGCGCGGGCGCCATAGCGCGCCGCCAGACGATGGCGCACCGCCGCCGGCCAGCGTGGATTGATCGTCGAGGCAGGCGCGAAAACCACCGCGTCGCTGCGCCTGAAAGCCTGGCCGATATGAGGCGCGGCCAGCGCCAATGCGTCCTGCGCCATGAGCCGAAAAGTAGTCAACTTGCCGCCGGTCAGCGTGACCATGCCGGCTTCGTCGAGCACCACATGATCGCGCCCGGCGCTGGAGGGGTCACCACCGCCTTCATCGACCACGGGCCTCACCCCGGCATAGCAGGCGGCGACGTCCGCAGGACCAAGGTCAAGCCCGGGAAACTGATCATTCACCGCAGCCAGCAAGTAGGCCACTTCTTCGCCCGTGATGGATGCCTCGTTGTTCAGGTTGGCGCGATGGTCGAGATCGGTGGTGCCGATCAGTGTTGCACCTTCCCAGGGATAGAAGAACACCGGCCGGCCGTCGTGCGGATGCATCAGGCTGATGGCCTGCGCCACCGGCAAGCGCCAGAACGGCACCATCAGATGACTGCCACGCAGGGGCCGCAGCATGGGCTTGCCGCCGATCTGGCCGCGCAGTTGGTCGGCCCAGACACCGGTGGCATTGATCACCGCGCGCGCCTTGATGGTGTGACGCTCGCCGGTTTCCACGTCTTCAACGGTCATGCCGCGCACGTGTCCATCATCGAAAACGGGCGCTCGCGCCGCGATGTAGTTCAGCGCCACACCGCCGTCGGCCTCCGCTTCCGCCAGCACGCGCCAGACCAGACGCGCATCGTCGGTCTTGGCATCCATGAACACGGTTGCACCCTTTAGTCCGGGTGGCGCCAAACCGGGCGCCATCATGCGCGCGCCCGCAGCATCGTAATACACCCGGCTGCTGTGCCCGGCCATCATGTCGTAGATCGCCAGGCCGAGTTGAAACAACCGCCGCCCCGGTTTGCGCCCGTTGCAATCGGCGAACAGAAAGCTTTGCGGTTCGATGAACTCGGGCGCTTCTCGCATCAGGCGCTGACGCTCGCGTACCGAATGCAGTGTCATGGCCGGCTGCCCTTCCTTCAGGTAGCGCAGGCCACCGTGCACCAGTTTGGACGAACGGCTGGAGGTGCCCCAGGCAAAGTCATGCTGCTCGATCAACAGGGCGCGCCAACCCAGCCGCGCCGCTTCGCGCAGCACGCCGGCACCGCTGATGCCGCCGCCGATGACCAGTAGGTCCCAGTCTTCGGCGGCAATTTGCACGAGCTTTTGTGCACGCTGCGCGGCGGGGTTGATCGACAATTCGCTCACCGCGCCCAGTTCAGGTCGCTACCACCATCCCGCAGCAGCTTGCCCGGATTCATGATGCCCTGTGGATCGAAGTGCCGGCAAAGTTCGGCCAGCGTCGCCATGCCCAGCGGCCCCTTTTCCAGCGGCAGATTCGCCGCATGGTCGCGGCCCACGCCGTGCTGGTGGCTCACCGTGCCGCCATGTGCGGCGATCGCCGCCGCGACGCGCGCCTTGTAGTTCTGCCAGCGTTCCAGATTCGGCGCGAAGCCGCCCGGCGCTGTTGCCCGGACAAAGGTTGAGTAGATGCTACTGCCCTGTGGATACAGATGCGACAAATGGGTAAAGGCGTGCACCTTCTGGCCGAATTCGGCAAAGGCTTCGCGCGCGGCCGACTCCATGGCGTGCATGGTGTTCTTGACCTGCGGCCAATCCACGGCGGTTTCGATGGTGTCGGCCGAGTAGCCGTGGTCCCACAGGCTGTTGCGCAAGTAAGGGCCTTTGTAGCGGTTCTCGAACCACTTGTTGCCCATGGCGCGACCGATGTAGACGCCACCATGACGGCCGAGTACGCGCCGCGCCAGTGCCAGGGCGTGTTTCGCGGTAGCCGCATCGGCGGTGACGCCGAGCATCAGCATGCATTTCCCCGCGCCGCAGCCGCGCCAGCCGAGATAGCGTTCGAGCCACTTGATCTGGCTAGCGTGGCCAGCGAGGAGTAGATTGGTCTGCGTCTCGATGGCGTTTGAAAGCCGCAGCATGGACAAAGGCAGTTTCAATTGCGCCAGCGCGCGCACGGCGGCCTCGGCGCTATCCCAGTCGGGAAAGAACAGTGCGTGAAAACTTTCATGCCCGGGCAGCGGGCTCACGCGCACGGTGGCTTCGGTCAGCACGCCAAAGCGGCCTTCGGAACCCAACACCAGTTCGCGCAGGTCTGGCCCGGCGCTAGACGCCGGAAAAGTGGGAATGGTCAACGTGCCTACCGGTGTTTCCAGTCGGCCGCCAGCGAAGAGTTGTTCGATGCGGCCATAGCGCATGGATTGCTGGCCGCTGGAACGCGTGACCACCCAGCCGCCGAGCGTGGAATATTCGAAGGACTGCGGAAAGTGGCCGAGCGTGTAGCCCTGTGCGCGCAGTTGTGCTTCAAGCACCGGACCTGCCGCGCCAGCGCCAAAGGATGCCAGCTGGCTCTTGCGGTCCAGATACAAAAGCTGATTCATGCGGCCCAGATTTATCGACAAAACAGGGCGCGGGCTTTGCGGGCAATCCAGGTGGCCGACCACGCTGGTGCCGCCCGCATAGGGAATCACGATCCAGTGTTGCGCCTGCGCCAGATCGAGCAGTTCGCGCACCTGGCTGCTCGACTCGGGAAAGGCCACACCGTCCGGTACCGGCGGCAAGGCGCCAAAGCGGCGGTGTATCCAGTCTGGATAGCTCTCGCCCAGCGCCACCTTGAAGCGCTCGGCCGCGTCGGTCGAGATAAGGGCATGGGATGGCAGGCGTGAAGCCGGAATGTTGGCCAGCATCGCTTCCAGCGTGGCATCTTGCGTCGGCTGCGCCGCGCCGGCCAGCTCCGCCAGCATGGCGAGCGCCGGTGCATTCAGCGTCATCTCGGTTGCGCTATCGCCCCAGCCGTTCCAGCGTCTCATTGCGCCTGCTCCTTGCGGTTTGGTGCATCAAAATGGTGAAAGGCGCCGTATCGCCATCGCCGAGTTTTTACTCCGTTCTCAGCGCCTCCACCGGATCCAGTCGCGCCGCGCGCCTCGCGGGCAACACGCCGGCGGCCAGACCGATGACCGCGGCCAGCGCTTCGGCAAGCAACACGAATGATAGAGGCGTATGTACTGGCAAGGCTGGCACGAAGAAGCTGATCATTTGGGCCAGGCCCATTCCCAGCAGCAGGCCGAACAAACCGCCGATTGCTGCCAGCGCCACGGCCTCGCCGAGAAAAAGACCCAATATGGTTTGCTGCCGCGCACCCAATGCCTTCAGCAGGCCAATTTCGTTGGTGCGCTCGGTCACCGCAATGGTCATGATGGTGACAATGCCGACACCGCCCACCAGCAGCGAGATGCCGCCGAGCGCGCCCACGGCCATGGTCAACACATCGAGAATGCCGCCAAGCGTATCCAGCATTTCCTCCTGGCTGATGATGGTGACATCGTCGCGTCCGTGGCGGGCTTTCATCACCTTTTTGACCGCCGCTACCACGGTGGCGGAGGCAACGCCTTCGGCAGCCGCCACATTGATTTCGTTGAGGCCTGCGCGATTGAACAGTTCGAGCGCGCGGCCCGCTGGTATGAAAGCGGTGTCGTCAAGATCGATACCCAGAAACTGGCCCTTGGGCTCCATGACACCGATCACTCTGAAACGCAGGCCGCCGATGTGAATCCGCGCGCCGAGCGCGTTCTCGGCACCGAACAGTTCGTTCTTGAGTTTCGGCCCCAGCACCACCTGCGCGCGGGCGCTGCCGGCTTCGTCGGCGGGCAGGAACTGGCCACTGCGCACCTTGCCTTTGAACACGACCAGCATGCCCGGTCCCACGCCATAGATCGAGACGCGACGCAGACGGCCGTTGGCGTTGATCTCGGCATTACCCCAGACACTGGGCGTTACCGCCAGCACATTGGGCAGGCGCGCCAGCGCGTCAGCGTCTTCCAGTGAAAGCGGCTTGGCGCTGCTCGGCAGGCCGGAAAGCGAAGCGCCGCCGGTCTTGGTGCGCCCCGGATGAATGCCGACCACATTGGTGCCGAACTGGGTGAACTCGGCCAACACATAGCGATGGATGCCCTCGCCGATCGAGGTCAGCAGAATCACCGCGGCGATGCCAACCGCAATGCCGAGCAAGGTCAGAAAACTGCGCAGGCGCTGGGCGCTGATTGCGCGTAGAGCCAGTGTCAGTGAATCGGCAATTAGCATTTCAGTGCTTCATCAGGGCTTCAACGGGGTCCATCCGGGCCGCTCGTCGCGCGGGCATGATGCCGAACAGTAAACCGGTAGACAGCGCCGTCACCAGCGCGGCGACCACCGCCCAATCCGGCGGATAGGCGGGGAACACCGGATACATCTGACGCAGCACGAAGGCGCCGAACAGGCCAAGACCGTAACCGGTCAAGGCCCCCACCAGCGACAGCATCGCCGCTTCTGCCATGAAGGCATTGCGTATCGTGTCACCGCGCGCGCCGAGCGCCTTGAGCAAACCAATTTCACCGGTGCGCTGGGTCACCGCCACCAGCATCACGTTCATCACCAGTATGCCGGCCACGGCGAGACTGATCGCCGCAATGCCAGCAACTGCGGCGGTAAGCGCACGCAGCAGCTTGTCGAAGGTTGCAAGCACGGCATCCTGAGTAATGACCGTGACATCCTCTTCGCCGCCATGGCGCGCCTTGAGCAGGCCCGCCACTTCGCGCTTGACGGCATCGATGTGGTCACGGCTTCTGGCCTCGATCAGAATGCGGAACAGTGTGTTGGTGTTGAACATGGCCTGGGCGACGGCGACGGGGATGAACACCACTTCATCGGTATTCATGCCGAGGCCAGTGCCGGTAGACTTGAGGACACCCACAATGCGCAGACGTCTGTCGCCCAGACGAATCAGTTCGCCCACTGCCGAGCCACCGGGAAATATTTCCTGCTGAATCTTGGCGCCGATCACCGCCACCGGCGCGCCCCGGTTCCAGTCGGCAACCGGCAAGAACTGACCCTGCGCCATCTTGAAACTGCGAATCTCGAGGTAGGTCGAGGCGGTGCCGGCTACCAGCGCCTCACGCAACCGGCCGTTGGCATTGATCTCGGATGTGCCTGCAGCCAACGGCGCCACGCGACGAACCGATGGCAAGCGCTGAATTGCCGCTGCATCATCAACTGTCAAATCACGCGGCGTGGTGGTCACAGCATTGGCCGGATTGAAGCCACCCGTGGCGGAGCGTCCCGGCAGAACAATCACCAGATTGCTGCCCAGCGAGGAGAACTGTTCGACCACATAGCGCCGGGCGCCATCGCCGAGCGATGTGAGGACGACCACTGCCGCCACACCGATGGCCATGGCCAGTACTGAAAGTGAGGTACGCAACGGATAGCCGGCTGCCGCATCACGGGCGAAACGCAGGACGTCGGCATTGCGCACGGCTAGCCCTGTCCTGCCTCGGACGACGAGCGGGTATCGCTCTTCAGTGCGCCGTCTTCCATCATCAACTGCCGATGCGCCCGGGCGCCGATCTTCATATCGTGAGTCACAATGATCAGGGTCATGCCGCGCTGGTTGAGTTCCTCCAGCAGGCGAATCACTTCGTCGCCGGTGGCACGGTCCAGATTGCCCGTCGGCTCGTCTGCCAACAGCACCGCCGGTTGCATGACTGTGGCACGTGCGATGGCGACGCGCTGCCGCTGGCCGCCGGAAAGCTGGTCAGGGCGGTGCTCCGCCCGAGTGTCCAGACCGAAATCCTTCAGCGCCTGCGCCACACGTTTGGCCCGCTCACTTGCCGCAATGCCGGCCAGCATCATGGGCAGCGCGATATTCTCGGCGGCGGTCAGGCGCGGCACCAGATGAAAACTCTGAAAGATGAAGCCGATGCGCTTGCTGCGCACGGCTGCCTGCTCGTCGGGCGTCAGCGTCGTGACGTCACGGCCTTCAAGATGATAGGTACCTACATTGGGTCGATCGAGCAGACCCAGCAAGTTGAGCAGCGTCGATTTGCCGGAACCCGATGGACCCATGATCGCCACATATTCGCCAGCCTCAATGGCGACATCAAGGTGGGTCAGCGCATGAACTTCGCTGTCGCCCAGATGAAATACACGCTCGATGCCGGCGAGGCGTATCAGGTCCACGCGCTCAATCCATCCAGACGCCGCGCAGCGGCGGAAACATTGTCACCCCCTTGCCCGGCAAGGGGGCTGGGGGGGAATGCCGTCATTTGGCGGCGGCGCCTGCCGCCGCCGTCGCACGAGCGCCGACTTTTACGCCCTCGCGTTCGAGTGAGATAACAATGCGCTCGCCTTCGGTCAGTCCTTCGACAATTTCGGTGAACTCCCAATTGGTCACACCGGTCTTGACCTTGCGCTCCTCAAGCTTGCCTGTCTCGGCATTCAAAACCATCACCCGTCTGCCTTCGATCAGCGCCGCAGTCGGTACCCGCAACACATTCTTGCTGCTGCTGAGCACAATCTCGACATCGGCGCTATAGCCGACCAGCAAGCGGCCGGTTGTCGGCATCTCAAAGTCCACTTCGACATCGACGGTGCGCGCCTGTTTTTCCACGGCCGAGACATACGGTGCCACGCGCCTGACCTTGCCCGGCAGCGGCTGCTTGGGCATGGCGTCGAGCGAAACGCGCACCGGCAGGCCGGCCCGAATCTTGGGTGCATCGACTTCATCCATTGGCGCCTTGATGTAGAGGCAGGATTCGTCAATCAGATCGATTGCCGGCGGAGTCGGCACACCAGGCGGCGAAGGCGTGGAATATTCACCCAGTTCGCCAACGATTTTTGCCACCGTGCCATCGAATGGTGCGTAGAGCGTCGTGCGGCCCTGCTCCACCTTGGTAACGTTAATTCGCGCTTGCGCCTGAGCGACATCGGCGCGCGCCGTTTCGCAGGCTGCCTGACGCGCGTCGGCCTCGCTGCGCGCGGCATCTTCTCTCGCTTCGGAGACATAGCCCTGGGCTTTGAGTGATTTCTGCCGGTCGGCCTCGCGGCGGGCGCTGTTCGCGGCGGTACACGCTTCCTTGACGCGCTGCGTTGCCACGGTGCGCTGGGCTTCGGCAAGGGACTGTTGCGCCTTCTGGTCATCATTCCACAGCTTCATAAGCAGCTGGCCCTTTTTCACCTGGTCGCCTTCCTTGACGCCAAGGAACTCTATACGGCCACCCATGATGGTCGACAGGCGGGTGCGCTGACAGGCCTCCACCGTTCCGGCCCGGGTGTTGACCACTGTGGACTCAACAATTCCTCGATCGACGCTCTTGAGCACTACAGCCACCGGCTTGGTGCGTGTAGTCCAATAAAAACCGCCTACGGCGAGAGCAATAAACAAAACCGCCGGCAGAACCCGGCGCAAAAAGATAGATGTATTCATGGCAAGCGATTATGCCGTGTTTGACGCAAGTTGTTTGTGCCTGTGCCAGCCAACGGCACGGCAAATAGGGCAGTAAAACAAGGCATTTTCAATTTGGGGCTTCAGCTTGCCGTCTTGCCATCGCCGAGTTTTCAGGAGTGACATAGATCAAATGCCATTGCCGGCTGGCTGCTATGCTTCCTGTTCGTTCTGAAAGGACAACAAAATTATGAAAACTCTACTATCGATCTGCTCGATTCTTGCCGCTGGCCTGGCCCTTGCCGGCAATTCCCCAGCGCCCATGCCGCCGGGCGGTGCCGTCGTCAAAGGTTCGGTCATGGAAATCAGGGATGCTGGGGGCTATACCTATTTGCGCCTCAAGACCAATGACGGTGAAACCTGGGCGGCGGTTAGCAAGGCAAGCATCAAAAAAGGTGCGACAGTCGTCGTCGAAAACGTGATGGTGATGAACAACTTCGAAAGCAAGTCGCTCAAAAAGACCTTTCCAATAATCCTGTTCGGTAATCTGGCGGGAACGGGGGGGAACGCAAAGGCGCAGAGCGCCGATACGAGCCAAGCCCATGCGGGTTCCGGCAAGGTGGATATCGGCAATGTGAACGTTCCCAAGGCCAGTGGCGCCAACGCACATACTGTTGCCGAGATCGTGGCGCAGAGCGCCGCGCTGAAAGACAAGCCGGTTCTGGTACGTGGCAAAGTCGTCAAATACAACTCCGGCATCATGGGCAAAAACTGGATCCACCTGCGCGATGGAACCGGCTCGGCCACCGACGGTAGCGACGATCTTCTGGTAACGACAATCCAACAGACCAAACTCGGGGACGTGGTGACGGTGAAGGGCGTGGTTCACATCAACAAGAATTTTGGCGCGGGCTATGTTTATAAAGTACTGATCGAGGAAGCCACGTTGGCGAAATGAGAACTTCGGTCCGCCTCACCCGCTCCCGGCTTGATCAAGCTCACAGCCCTACCCGAAACGCCTCCATCCAGGGCTCGATGCGCTGACCAACCGCCAGCGCGGCCAGTTCCTCCCGGAAGCAGGCAATGTCGTCGGCACGTTGCTGTGCTTCGCTGCGAAGAGGAGTGCTCATGGTGGTCGATTATGCCGCGTTTGTTATGATTCGGCTCCTTCCCCCTTCTGCTTCCGGCACGCGTTGCAATGATCAAAATTTACGGCATAAAGAACTGCGACACCATGAAAAAAGCCTTTGCCTGGTGCCAGGCTAATGGCGTCAGCTACGAGTTTCACGATTACAAGAAACAGGGTGTCCCGCGTGAGCAACTGGTCAAGTGGTGCGAATCACTGGGCTGGCAGGCTCTGGTCAATCGAAAGGGCCCCACTTGGCGCAAGCTCAGCCCGGAACAACAGGCCATCACCACGCTCGGCCAGGCAGTGGCAATGATGATGGAGCACTCCAGCGTGATTCGTCGCCCGGTCGTGGAAAACGACGCCGGAGAGTATCTGGTGGGCTTCGACCCGACCTTGTTCGACAGTTTTGTTCGCTAAGCATCCAATGGATACCGTGCATCGCTTTTTGTTGGAAGACCTGGATATCCGGGGCGCACTGGTGCAGCTTGGCCCATCCTGGGCGACGATGACGGCCCAGCGCAACTTTGCAACGCCAGTGCGTAATCTGCTGGGTGAACTGGCAGCCGCCACCGCATTGATCGGCAGCAACCTGAAGGCTCCCGGACGATTGACATTCCAGATGCAGGGACATGGACCTGTGTCGATGCTGTTGATGGACTGCAACGAAAAGCTGCATCTGCGTGGCACAGCGAAAAGCGACTTGACCGCCGAAGCTGAAAGCCACATCTCGGGTGTAGAAAGTCTTCTGGGCGATGGCCAATTGATACTGACCTTGCACCCGGAGTCATCACCAAAGTCATATCAAAGCGTTGTGCCGATCGTCGGCGACTCGCTGGCGGCGATTTTCGAGCACTACCTGGAGCAATCGGAGCAACAGCCCGCCCGGCTTTGGCTGGCGGCCACGGCGGATACCGCCTGCGGCCTGTTTTTGCAAAAGCTGCCGGAAGCCGACACGCGCGATGCAGACGGTTGGAACCGTATCGAATCTCTTGCAGGCACGGTGCGCCCGGAAGAACTCACGCTGCCGCCCGAGACTCTGCTGACGAGACTGTTCGCTACTGAAAATGTACGCCTGTTTGATCCTCGGCAAGCCAGCTGGCATTGTCCTCGCGACGAGGAAAAAGTTCGCAACATGCTGCTTTCCATGGGTCGCGAAGAACTTGAAAGCATGCTTGCCGATGCCGAGATCATTGCCATCGAAGACGAAATCTGCGGTCACGAATATCGATTCGGCCGCGAAATCGTCGACGAGTTGTTTCCGCCCGACGGGCGGATTCTGCATTGAAAGAAGCTTTCCTTTCCAGCTTCCATTTCGTCTCTGAAAATCATTGATGAACATCGACATCAGCGAGGAAGCGGGCGTCCGCTATCTGCATTTCGGTTCCTCGTGGATACAGGGAGCGATGCGTATCGCGCGACCGTTCGCGCTTGAACTCGATTACACCCGCGAGATGATGACGCCGTTGCTGTTGCACGGTGATGATTGGCCGCGCAAAGTGCTGCAGATAGGGCTTGGCGCCGGATCGGTGACCAAGTTTCTCTATCGCTACCGCCCGCAGGCAAAGCTTACGATCGTTGAAATCGAGCCACGTGTAGAAGCAGCCGCTCGGCAGTTTTTCAAGTTGCCTGACGATCCGGCACGCATTGAAATTCGCCATGGCGACGGTGCCGACTTCATGATTCAGTCGAAACAGCACTTTGATTTGATTTTGGTCGACGGCTTCGATGCCAATGCGCGTACCGGGCGTTTGGACACGGCGCCCTTTTATCATGATTGCCAGGCACGCTTGGCAGATGATGGACTCCTGTGCGTTAACCTGCTGTCGCGGCGCAAGGATTTTGGCAAGAGTGTGACACGCCTGAAAGACGCCTTCGAGGGCCATGCCATCGCGTTTCCCTCTTGCGACAGCGGTAATGCGATTGCGCTGGCTGCGATTGCCGTATCGCCAGCGCCGACTTTTGAGGATCTGAAGACGGCTGCCTTGCGTCTGAAGCGGGCTTCCAGTCTGAACTTGCTGCCGACCCTTGCCCGGCTGGCGGAATCAAGACATCTTGCCGGCGGCGTCCTGCAGTTGTGAATTCCCTGTGAACACGTCCCACGCGAATCATCGACGCGGCAGTTTGTACATGCTGCTGGTCGTTGTCATCTGGGGTGGCCTTCCTCCGGTAGGAAAATCGGCATTGCAAATGGTCGATCCGTATTGGATAACGGCGATGCGTTTTGGCGCCGCCGCTTGTGTATTTCTGATTCTGCTATGGCTGCGCGAAGGACGCGGCGCGCTGAACGCAGAAGGACAATTTAAAAAGATCGCCCTGTTCGGCGCCTTTGGTTTTGCCGGGTTCGGTATCACTCTTTTCGAAGGATTGCGGCTGACGCGCCCCGAGATCGCCGCCATGATTCTGGCGCTGGGTCCCATACAAGTGGCGATATTCCAATGGTGGCAAACCCGTCAGCGGCCGGACAACTTTACGCTGGCTGCAATAGCCATTGCTTTGATCGGTGAAGCTTTCGTCCTCACCTCTGGCGATATCACACGCCTCAGTGGCGGCGATGCCCTGGGCAATGGTCTGGTTTTTGTCGCGTCACTGTTCTGGACGGCCTATACGCTGGGCGGCCAGCAGTTTCCGGGTTGGTCGCCGGTACGCTACACGGCCTTGTCCTGCTCACTGGGCTGGTTTGCCATTGCGGCGGTGCTTGGCATCGCCACTCTCGCTGGCCATAGCAGCCCTCCCCGGGCAGAGCAACTTGTTGCGGTCTGGCCTCAACTGGCCTACATCGTTCTCTGCGTTTCGGTGCTCGCAATACTTTTCTGGAACATGGCCGTGGCGAAAATCGGCCCGTTGAATGCCGGACTGTTCGCCAACTTTGCGCCGGTGATAACCTATTTGATTGCGATCGCCCAGGGCCGAATACCGGCGAGTCTTGAACTGATGGGTGCCGCCATTGTGCTGATCGCCCTGATTGCCAACAACCGACACCAAAGCGGGAAAGTTGGCCGACTGAACCGCCCGGCTACGCCGCCATTTGACTGATTGCGGCTTTGCCCGCTGCATAGCGCAGCGCATCTGTTCGCCAACCCGCGACAGGTGACAGCCGCTCCAGTCGCGCCGCCCGCATAGCGTCGTGCTCCGGCTTCCAATTTTCCAGCAGTTCAGTGACGGCATCTGCTGCATTGCAGACCAGCAGCATATCGCAACCCGCCGTCCAGGCAGCGTTTGCACGCTGAACCATGCCACCGGCGAAACTGGCACCTTCCATCGACAAATCGTCGCTGAAGATCACGCCATCAAATTTGAACTCATTGCGCAGCATATCCAGCCAGATCGGTGAAAAACCGGCTGGGCGGGCGTCAATTTGCGGATAAATAACATGCGCCGGCATCACTGCATCGAGCTTGAGATGGCGATAGGGTTCCATGTCGGGTGCCAATTCAGCAAAACTGCGCTCATCAACCGGAATAGCCAGATGGGAATCCGCTGCGACCCAGCCATGCCCGGGAAAGTGCTTGCCGCAACACCCCATGCCGGCAGCGCGTAGTCCTTCGATCAGTGCGCCGGCCAGTTCCGTGACCGCCTTTGGGTCGCGATGAAATGCCCGATCGCCAATGACGCCGCTGGGGCCCCAATCAAGATCCAATACCGGAGTGAAGGAAAAATCGACACCACACTGTCGCAGTTCCGCAGCCAACAAATAGCCGATATCAGCGGCTGCGGCACAAGCGGTTGCGGCGTCACGATCCCAAGCTTCGCCGAGCCGACGCATCGGCGGCACATGCGTGAAACCCTCACGACAGCGCTGCACGCGCCCACCTTCATGGTCAATTGCAATGGGCAGCGCTGGCGAGCGCAACGCGTGTATGGAGGCGCACAGCGCTGTGAGCTGACCTGTATCGCGGTAGTTGCGAGCGAACAGGATCACACCACCCACCAGTGGATGCATCAAGTTTTCATTGTCGAGGTCTGACAACTCAAGACCTGCGATATCGATCATCAGCGGACCCAGAAGCGATGAGCCGGAAGATTTTGTATTCATGAAGACTCCAGAATCACGAATGCGACGGCATACTCCTGCTCGTCACTGATTGACAGGTGCGCAAGCAGCTGGCGATCGCTGAAATGAGCCGCCAGTGCAGGAGCGAGAGTGAAAAAAGGCTTACCCAACTCGTCATGGCTTATGGTGATTTCCGGCAGCAGCAGGGGAACCCGGATACCGGTACCAAATGCCTTGCCCAGCGCCTCCTTGGCGGCAAAGCGCTTGGCCAGAAAGCGCGCTGGATCATTGCTGCTACGACAGCCCTCGCGCTCGTCTGGCGCCAATATTTTTTCCAGGCCGCGCTCGCCGTGGCGTTGCCAGTATTCTGCCATGCGTGCTATTGCCACGATATCCGTGCCAATGCCGAAAATCATGCGGCCCCCTTCAGCAAGGATCGCTGCGCTTGGGCTGTCAGCATTGCGCCTCTCGCATCAGGCGCTTCATTTCTGCTACGGCTTCTCGCATGCCGACAAAGATCGCGCGACTGACAATCGCATGACCAATATGAAGCTCGCGAATTCCAGGCAATGCCGCCACCGGTTGGACGTTGAAGTAGTTGAGCGCATGACCTGCGTTGAAACGCATATCAGCAGCACGAACTGCGGCACCAGCACGACGAACTTTTTCGAGTTCAGCAAGCACCGGGGGGCTTTCGATATCGCGGCCGCGACTGTAAAACGCATGAGCATAGGGCCCGGTATGAATTTCGCAAACGCGTACGCCAATGCGAGCCGCGGCTTCAACCTGCGGCAACTCGGCGTCAATAAACGCACTGGTCATAATACCCGCGTCCGCCAGTCGCGCTATTACGTCACGCAATCGAGCCTCCTGACCAGCGACATCCAGCCCGCCCTCGGTGGTGATCTCGTGCCGGCCTTCGGGTACCAACATTGCCATTTCAGGTTTGATCTGACAGGCGATGTCGACCATCTCGTTGGTGGCCGCCATTTCAAGGTTGAGTTTGATGTGGGTCAGTTCACGCAGCCGTCGCACATCGTGATCCTGAATATGGCGACGATCCTCTCGAAGATGCACGGTAATGCCGTCCGCACCGCCCAAATGCGCCTCGACGGCGGCCCATACGGGATCAGGTTCATGCGTCTTTCTTGCCTCGCGTACCGTCGCCACGTGATCGATATTTACGCCAAGTTCAATCATGCTATCTCCGTCGCAAAACCAAAAACAAGGAAATGCTCATAACTCCTGCAACTCCATGAAAACCCGTCGCGACTGCAAAGGTTTGCCTCCCATGTGATGCGCGATCAACTGACGCATCAATTGCCGGCTTTCCAGCCTTGTACGGGGATCCGAATAATCATCAGCCACCATGTCGAGCAGAGTCTTGCCGCACAGACTGGCTGCATCATTCGCCGCCGTGTCGCCATCCGCCGCGGCGAGGAGAGCGTCTTTTGCTCGACCTCCCTGTAGCGCAGTTGCTCCATTAGTGCCAATTTTCGCCACCAGGCCTCGCTCGATAATGTAGGTGTACTGTCCATCGGGCACAACAGGTAGTCCAGTTCCCATTTCGACATCCAGTGTCAAACCGTAGCCCAATTCCCTCAACAAGGTCTTCTCAAAACGCCGTAACTCCGGCGCATCTGCCGCGCCAGCGGCCAGCGCACTTAGAGCCGCCGCATAAGCGTCGAACAGCGCACTGTGGGCGTCTTCCCGCGGCAGCATTTTCAGCAACAGTTCATTGAGATAGTAGCCGAGCAGCAGACAGCGACCGCCAAGCAAGGGCATGCCGCCGAGCCATTCAACCTTTGCCAGAGTCTTGACTTCGCCACCACCAAACCATCCCAGTTCCAGCGGCTGAAATGACATTAGCGCGCCACGCATCGCAGAACGTGGCCGCCTTGCACCGCGCGCCACCAGCGGCACACGCCCATGATCGCGCGTAAAAACGTCAACCACGAGACTGGTCTCACTGTAGGGATGTAGATGTAGCACGTAGGCCGTCTGGCCGTCGACCCGCTTGCTGCTCACGATCTCATGCCTGGCTGCAACGCAAGGAATTCATATGCAGCCGCCTAATCGTAACCCAGGCTTTTCAGAGCGCGCTCATCGTCGGCCCAGCCGCCCTTGACCTTGACCCAGGTTTCAAGCCAAACCTTGCCTCCAAACAGGGTTTCCATTTCCTTGCGCGCATCCGTCGAAATACGCTTCATCCGCTCGCCAGCCTTGCCAATCACGATGGCGCGGTGCCCGGCGCGATCAACGATTATCGCCGCGTGGATCCGCCGCAACTCCCCTTCTTGCTCGAATTTTTCTATTTCCACCGCGATGCCGTAAGGCAATTCTTCTCCGAGATTGCGAAACAGCTTCTCGCGCAAGATCTCCGAAGCCATGAATCGCTCGGAGCGATCGGTAATATCGTCTGCATCAAAAATCGGTGGCGACTGCGGCAAGTAGCGAGCGACTGCCGTCAGCAGTTCTTTGGTACCCAGTCCTTTTTCGGCCGACAGCGGCACCAGCTCGGCAAACTCGTGCAGCGCCGAAATTTTGGCGATGAACGGCAGTAATTCGGATTTCTTTTCCAGCCTGTCTATCTTGTTGATCACCAGTACCACCGGTGTATCCGCAGGCAGCATCTGTAAAATCTGGGCCTCACCGGGACCCCAGTTGTTTGCTTCTATTACCAGAAGAATCACGTCGACATCTGCAAATGTCGAAGTCACGCTCCGATTCATCAGCCGGTTGAGCGCATTCTTATGCGTCATCTGAAAACCCGGCGTATCGACAAAAATGAACTGGGCGTCATCGGTGGTCAGTACGCCATGAATGCGATGTCGAGTGGTCTGCGCCTTCTTCGATGTGATGCTGACCTTGGCCCCCACCAGCCGATTGGTCAAGGTTGACTTGCCGACATTGGGACGGCCGATAACGGCCAGATAGCCTGTACGAAAGTCAGGATTCATTAAGTGATCTCAGCCATGGCGCGCTGCGCCGCCTGTTGCTCGGCGATGCGCCGACTGCCGCCCCTACCCGTGCTTCGAATGCGCAAATCCGGAATGATGCATTCGACTTCAAACTCCTGCGCATGCGCCTCACCATGTGTTGCGAGCAGTTCATAGCGTGGCAAAGGTAAATGCCTGCCCTGCAACACTTCCTGCAGTGCTGTTTTTGGGTCTTTGCTGGCGTCGCTAGGATCAATTCGGGCCATCGCAGGCCCATACAGTTTCTCGATCACGCTTCGGGAGGCGTCAAAACCCGCATCGATATGAATCGCCCCGAAAATTGCCTCCAGAGCATCGGCAAGAATTGAAGGACGGGCGGCACCACCGCTCTTCAGCTCTCCCTCGCCGAGATAAAGCAAATCACCCAGACTGAGGCTTCGCGCAATTTCGGCCAGCGACTCCTGCCTCACCAGACTGGCCCGCAGACGAGAGAGCTCGCCTTCCTTGAGCGCGGCGAAATTGTTGAAAAGAGCGGCTGCGATTACGCAGTTGAGTATCGAATCACCAAGAAATTCGAGACGCTCGTTATTTGGAGAGCCATAGCTACGATGAGTCAGCGCTTGACGCAGTAACTCAGGTTGGCCAAAACGGTGCCCGAGTGCTGCCTCCAGATGCTTCGACTTCATTAGTTGGCGCTGCTGCCCTCGAACTCGAAGACCAGACTGGCATTGCCAAACAATGGCACTTTGGAGGAATACGCAAACGAGATCACCAGTTCGCCGCCCTCTTTGGTGATCTCGAGATCAGCTCCCGTAACACTCTTGACATCGTCGATGCTGGAACGCTTGTCAAACGCCGCGCGAACCTGCCCTACCGTGGCCGACTTGAGACTGCTATCAGTGGCGACGCCCTTTATATGCGTGACAGCGCTGCGATACTCCAACCAGGGCGGCAGACACTTCATCGCCAGCAGCCCAATCAGGCCCAGTGCGGCTCCGCCCAATATGAGGCCATTCAGACTTAATCCACGTTGGTATTTCATGAACATCCCCTAATGAAACGAGCCGATTCTTTTCAAATCGGAGAAATTGAACCAGATGAAAAACGCCTTGCCGACCAGGTTTTCGTCAGGAACAAAGCCCCAGAACCGGCTGTCCTGCGAATTATCCCGGTTGTCACCCATCATGAAATAGTGCCCGGCAGGTACCTCACAACTTACTCCCTCGCTATTGTAGTGGCATTTGTCCGCATGCGGAAAGCGAACTATCTGGCGATTAAAGGGCGGTGCTTCAGCCTCGACAAGAATTTCATGCTCGACACTGCCTAGTGTTTCGACGAATCGAGGCGTATAGAACAAGCGATCACGGTCTAGATAGTCTTCGGCCGCCTTTTGCACAATCTCTTGACCATTGATGGTCAGCTTTTTGTTGCGATAAACCACTCTATCGCCCGGTAGCCCAACCACTCGCTTGATGTAATCCAACGATGGATCTGGCGGATAACGAAACACCACCACGTCGCCCCGTTGTGGCGAACCGAGCTCGACGATCTTTTTGTTGATAACCGGCAAACGAACACCGTAGGTAAATTTGTTAACCAGAATGAAATCGCCGATCAGCAAAGTCGGGATCATCGAACCAGACGGAATTTTGAAGGGTTCCACCAGAAACGAGCGCAGCAGAAAAACGGCAAGAATGACGGGGAAAAAACTGCCACCATACTCTACCCACCATGGATCCACAGCATCAGCAGATCGCTTCTTTCTGGCCCAGAAAAAATCGATGCTCCAGATGGTCCCGGTGGCAAGCACAAGCAAGAAGAGAATCAGAGCGAAGTTCATTTGTCACCTAATCGCAACACTGCAAGGAATGCTTCTTGCGGAATTTCTACTCGACCGACCTGTTTCATGCGCTTCTTGCCGGCCTTTTGTTTTTCGAGCAGTTTTTTCTTGCGCGTAATGTCGCCGCCGTAACACTTGGCCAGCACGTCCTTGCGCATGGCCTTGACGTTCTCGCGCGAGACAATGGTCGAGCCGATCGCCGCTTGAATGGCGACATCGTACATCTGGCGCGGTATCAGTTCGCGCATCTTGGCGGCCAGCTCCCGCCCGCGATAGGTCGCATTGACCCGATGCACGATCATCGACAGGGCATCGACCTTCTCGGTATTGATCAGAATGTCCAGTTTGACCACATCGGCGGCCCGATATTCCTTGAAGTCGTAATCGAGCGATGCGTAGCCACGCGAGACAGATTTCAGCCGGTCAAAGAAATCCATGACGACTTCGGCCATCGGCATCTCATAAGTCAGCTGAACCTGGCGGCCGTGGTAAGCCATATTTACCTGCGCGCCGCGCTTGCTTTCGCACAAAGTAATAACTGCTCCGAGATACTCCTGCGGTACGAATATCTTGGCGGTGATGATCGGCTCGCGGATTTCCTCAACTTTCTGCGTTTCAGGCAATTTTGAAGGATTCTCGATCTGGATCAGCGAACCATCGCGCATCAGCACTTCATAGACCACTGTCGGTGCCGTGGTGATCAAGTCCTGATCGAACTCGCGCTCCAACCTTTCCTGCACGATCTCCATGTGCAAGAGGCCGAGGAAGCCGCAGCGAAAGCCGAAGCCGAGCGCCTGCGAGACTTCGGGCTCGTAGTGCAGAGAGGCGTCGTTCAGATGCAGTTTTTCCAGTGAGTCGCGCAAAGCGTCATACTGATTTGACTCAACCGGATACAAGCCAGCAAAAACCTGTGGCTTGATTTCCTTGAAGCCCGGCAAAGGCTTAAGCGCGCGCCGATCAACAGCGGTAACGGTATCGCCTACCTTGGCGGCATCCAGTTCCTTGATACCGGAAATGATGAAGCCAACCTCACCCGCACGCAACTCACTCCGTGTTAAGGACTTCGGCGTAAATACTCCAACCTGCTCGCACAAGTGAGTCGACCCCGTGGACATCAGCACCAATTTGTCCTTGGCACGAATGACGCCGTCTATAACACGCACCAGCATCACCACACCAACGTAACTATCGAACCAAGAATCGATAATCAGCGCCTTCACCGCTGCCGTGGGATCGCCTACAGGTGGCGGAATGCGGGCTATTACGGCCTCGATTACATCATCCACACCCAGACCGGTCTTTGCCGAGCACAGAATGGCATCAGTGGCGTCGATGCCGATTACATCCTCGATCTCCTGGCGGGCGTTATCCGGTTCGGCAGCCGGCAAATCGATCTTGTTGAGTACCGGAACCACTTCGACACCCAACTCCAGCGCGGTATAGCAATTCGCCACGGTTTGCGCCTCCACTCCCTGGGAGGCATCAACCACCAATAGCGCCCCTTCGCAGGCTGACAGCGAACGGCTGACTTCGTAGGAGAAGTCCACGTGGCCCGGGGTATCGATCAGGTTGAGGTTGTATGTCCTTCCGTCCCGTGCCTTGTAGCTTAGTGCGGCCGTCTGTGCCTTGATGGTGATGCCGCGCTCACGCTCGATATCCATCGAGTCAAGCACTTGCGCTTCCATCTCTCGGTCGGAAAGACCGCCGCAACGATGGATTATCCGATCGGCCAGGGTGGATTTACCGTGATCGATATGGGCAATGATGGAGAAATTTCGGATGTGATCCATGGAGGCAACAAAAAAGGCGCTCGTTCAAGCCGCAGAGCACCTTGGAGACCAAAAAAGCAAGGGGCAGATTTTACCGGAAAGCGCTCAAATACTCACGTACTTTAACGGTATCAAGAAAGTAGTGGCACAGTTCGCGACCTTCGCTATCGACCAGTACTGGTACCAATTCGTCGTACTTTGCTACTAGCTGCGGATCTCCATCAACATCGGTCACCGCAATATCGAAATACGGTGTTTCAGGCTCGCCGCGCATAGCTTCTAGCGCAGCGAGCATTTCGTGGCACAGATGGCAGTAGTCACGGCTGAACAGCCGTAGTTTTGGCAACGACTGCTCGCCCGGCAGGCTATTTATCGCTTACTCCCTTGATTGTAACGAAGGTCTGCGAACTACCTCTGCGCACCAACAGCGTTATTGGTGCGCTCTTGTCGACACCCTGTAACAGATCATTGAACTGGCGGATGGATTTAACATCGGCCTGACGCCCCTTGACGATTACCGACAGAATGATGTCGCCAGATCGTAGTTCAGTACGCGCACCGGCGTTCTTGACTTCCTCAACAATCAGACCGTTCCGTATGCCCAGCACCCTTTTTTGCTCCGCTGTCGGCACGGCCAGAACCAGTCCAAGCCGGTTGGCTGCCGCGGGTTCAGCAGATTTATCCTTTGGGCCAGGGCCGTGTGGATCGTCCTCATCATCGGGAATTGCGCCGACAGTTACCGCCAGGTCCATATTTCCACCATTTCGCCATACTTGAACTACGACTTTGGTACCGGGTCGCGTCGATCCAACCATGCGCGGCAAATCGCTCGATTCGCCCACATTCTTGCCGTCGAACTTGAGAATGATGTCACCAATCTTTATTCCGGCTTTATCAGCGGCCGTTCCTTTCTCCACTGAGGCAACCAGCGCGCCTTGCAGTTTCGACAACTTGAAGGACTCAGCCAGCTCCTTATTGACTTCCTGAATACCTATGCCCAAACGGCCGCGACTGACCTTACCTTTCTCTCTCAGTTGCTTCTGGATATCCATAGCCAGATCGATCGGAATAGCAAACGACAAACCCATGGAGCCACCGGATCGCGAATAGATCTGCGAATTGATGCCAATAACTTCGCCTTTCATATTGAAAAGCGGCCCACCTGAATTACCTGGATTGATTGCCACATCCGTCTGGATGAATGGCACGTAGTTCTCATGGGTCAGTGATCGCCCGGTTGCGCTAACGATACCGGCGGTCACCGTGTTCTCGAAACCGAAGGGAGATCCGATTGCCACCACCCATTCGCCCACTTTGATCTTGGTCGAATCACCCAGTTTGGCGACCTGCAAGTTGTGGGCTTCAATTTTGATCAGCGCCACGTCGGTACGCTTGTCTGCCCCCAGCACTTTGGCCTTGAATTCCCGTTTGTCCGACAATTTGACCAGCACCTCATCGGCACTGGCGACGACATGAGCATTGGTAAGAATATGGCCTTCAGCGCTTACTACAAACCCTGAACCCAGCGAGCGATTCTTGAACTCCTGTGGTACGCCAGGATGATTTGGTATCTGGCCAGGGAAAAAGCGACGTAGAAGCTCCTGCGCGTCTTCATCATCGCCAAATGGAAATGGTTGAACGCCTCGACGTCCTTTGATCACCTGAGTCGTGCTGATATTGACCACAGCGGCGCCCTGCTGTTCCACCAATTCGGTAAAGTCCGGCAGATCACGCGCCTGAGTCGGAATTGAAGACAGGGCAGAAAAAGCTAACGCCAAAGCGATGAAATATTTCTTCATGTTAGGTCCTTGAAATCTACTTTGTTGGATTGAATTTGCAGTGAATAAGGATTGTTATCGTAGCGGGCTCGCAATTCATTGGCGCGCAATAGTGCGAGGCCGCAACCCAGCCCGGCTAGCGTTCCCAGTACGGCAACCAGATCGCCGGCCAGGGACTGCCCAATGGCCGCACCGGCAATAGCAAGCAAGACCGGCATCACATAGGAGGCCAAGGAAGCGCGCCAAACCGTACCCTCAGCAACAGTTAATTGAACGTGGTCACCAACCCGCGCCCCAATCCTGTTGTCCAGACAGTAACGCCGAGGCCCAGTGCGCAAGCCAAGCAGACTGTCCTGGCAAGCTTCTGGAGTCTGGCAATTGCTACAGGCGGAGGCGCGTTTGGGCACTTCAACCCAGACCTGTTTGCTTGACACCTCAACGACTACCGCATCACATTGGCTCACTTTGACCTCCGTTCGATGCCGCCACCCAGTTGTTTGACGGCAAGTGCCGGTACCTCGCCCATAACCACCAGTCGATACTCTCCCAATTGCCGCCGATACACGTTGATTGGCCCCACGCTTGTCACACTTTCTGCCTCGCCCATGGCTCCGCCGGTCTCAACAAATACAGATATTGATGCCAGTCCGTCGGAGAACACGACGTGCAAGCTTTCAGGATTCTCAGGGGCCGTTTGCCGTCTCATGGCTGCAATTTTGTGGAAGCCAGGTAACAGAGTACGAAAGCTCCAGCCTATATCGTCGGTCTTGACCTCTGTTGCGTGCACCTGTTGCACTCGCACACGTTCGCTATCGAAGCGAGATTTAAGTGCCTCAGCTTCCAGTGGCCCACCCACCTTGACCTGGGTAAAGGCAAAAGACTCCAGGGTCTCTCCTCGCTTGCCAATCATGTTCGCCTTAAGCAGTAGTCCACTTGAGGCATCCATCCAAAATTGATGGCCGTAACGCAAATCATCACGCGGCTCAAGGTTAACTATTCGACTCTTTATACCGGCGACGCGCCCCTGGCCCCCGCTGCGAATCGCATAGTGATCCGGCAAAGATCCGAGGCCGACCGGAAGCAAGGCGGGAAAGCCGCGCTGGCTCGATCGGTTCTCAATTATCAGGAGCTGTTCCTCCGGAAAAAAACACCTGACTTGGCCACCGACACGGAGCACCTCACGCGGACTACCGTCAAGCGCTTCGATTCGCTCCATCTCTATGCCGTCGATCAAGGAGTGCGCGATATGCGAGGTATCTACCTTTCCGCCGCTGCGATAGACAAAGGTCCCGCTATAGGTCATTTGCCGCGTTCCCTGTGCGATCCGGTGCAGCAATGCCAGACCATCGTCTGCCAGTGCCAGAGTTGGTGTCAGCAATGACATCAACACAAGCAACCCAATAGTATTGACGCCAACCATCAACGGCCCTCGCCAGAAGCTGCGACTGTACGTATGTTGCGCGCACCGCCAACCATTGCGCCGGCAGGCGCATAGGCCTGATGAGCCACCAGGTACTCTTGCAGACGCGGCGTTGAATTTTCCTGTGAGCGGGCCACCATCACCCCCTGCTTGGTGGCTGCTAATTCTCTGAATCCGGCTCTGCCATCTTCGCTGGGCGCAAGCGCCAGCCAGACGACCAAGGCAACGCCAGCAACTGAAGCCGCAAGCGCGAGAGCGGGACGCTGCCATTCTCGACTGCGTCGTTTTACCGGCGCCATTACCGTGGGCTCAAGATCAATCGCCGACATCACTCGCGAAACTACGTCAATACCGAGTTCGCGCTCGCCGCGCAATGCGGCACCAACCAATTGACAATCGCACCATTGATCCCGCAGTTCTTCACTCTTGCGCATGGCTCGCAAAGTCTCTGCGAGTTCATGATCTTCGAGTTCACCATCCATCAAAGCTGATATTCGTGTCTTCATATTGTCACCATCTCTTATCCGGAGCCGAATCCAACATGGGCTTCAATTTCAACGAAATCGCATCGCGCGCTCGGAATATTCGTGATCGCACGGTGCCAATCGGACAATCCATAACTTGTGCAATTTCTTCATACGACAAGCCTTCTATTTCACGTAAGGTAATCGCGGTGCGTAGCTCCTCAGGCAAAGCTTCCAGCGCAGAATTTACTGTTTGGCCAATCTGTTTGGTCATCAACAACCGCTCTGGCGTGTCGTTGTCGCGAAGCTGATCGGCATCGGCATAGCCTTCCGCTTCTTCGTTATCAACACCGGTGGTGGCCGAAGCACGCCGGCCATGAGTTATTAGCCAGTTTTTGGCGGTATTGACTCCAATCCGGTATAGCCACGTATAAAAGGCACTGTCGTTACGAAAACCCGGTAGCGCTCGATAAGCCCGAATGAAACTGTCCTGAACAATATCCTCCACTTCACCAGAATCACGCACCATGCGCGAAACCAGACGCGCGAGCTTGCGCTGATACTTGGCAACCAGCAGGCCAAAAGCCTGCTTGTCACCCGCCTGCACCCGCTCGACCAATATCCGGTCTGTTTCGCGATCTCCCATGGGCCTTGGTGTTTGCTTTCGCCAGAATAAATGCGCGGCTCAAAATTGACCGCAAGCGAGTATAACAAGCCTCTCTGCCCACTTTCCTCACTGTTCCAGCCACAAATACACGCAGCCATTGCCGACACTGACCCCTTGCTTTCCAAATAGTTCCTTAGCCTGAGCAGTGATATAGTCCGGCACCATGAATTCAGCCGCCGTTCAACACTTTGACGTCATTGTTATTGGCAGCGGCTTGGCGGGTCAGTCCCTGGCTTTGAGACTCGCTGATACACGACGCGTGGCGCTTGTCACCAAAAAAGCTCTGACTGATTCCGCCTCAGCCTGGGCTCAGGGCGGTATCGCAGCAGTACTTGACCCCGCCGATTCGATTGAAGCCCATGTCAACGATACCTTCGCTGCTGGCGCCGGTCTATGCGATCCCGCGGTCACCCGATTTGTTGTCGAACATGGTCGCGAATCCATCGAGTGGCTGATCGCTCGCGGAGTCCCGTTCACCGCCGACGACTCACCCCTTGGCTTTCATCTCACGCGTGAAGGTGGTCACGGTCAACGACGCATCATTCATGCCGCAGACGCTACCGGCACCGCTGTGCAGCAGACGCTAACTGAACAGGTAAAGAGCCATCCCAACATCACGGTTCTGGAACGTCACATTGCAGTCGATTTGATTACAGCAGCCAAACTTGGCCTACCGCGCAATCGCTGTCTTGGTGCCTATGTTCTCGATATCGCCCGTGATCGTGTGCTGACGCTTGGCGCCAGCCATACGGCATTGGCCACTGGCGGGGCCGGCAAGGTCTATCTCTATACGACCAATCCCGATACCGCCACGGGTGACGGCGTCGCCATGGCTTGGCGTGCCGGCTGTAGGGTGGCAAACATGGAGTTCATACAGTTTCACCCAACTTGTCTCTATCACCCTCACGCCAAATCATTCCTGATCTCGGAAGCCCTGCGTGGCGAAGGCGGTCTTCTGCGCCTGCCTGACGGCACGCGATTCATGCCCGCTCACGACGACCGCGCCGAACTCGCACCTCGCGACATCGTCGCGCGCGCAATCGACTTTGAAATGAAGCGTCACGGACTGGATTGTGTGTTCCTCGACATGACGCACAAGCCGGCCGACTTCCTGAACGAGCACTTTCCAACTATTCTGGCCCGCTGTATGCAGTTGGGTATCGACATCACCCGGGAACCAATACCGGTGGTACCGGCAGCACACTACACCTGCGGTGGAGTGGTCACTGATCTGGCGGCACGCACGGATTTGAACGGGCTCTATGCCTTGGGTGAAACCAGCTTTACCGGGCTCCATGGCGCCAACCGCCTGGCCTCAAATTCGCTGCTCGAATGCGTGGTCTTTTCAGCCTCCGCTGCACAAAACATTCTGGCAGCCCCTGTAGAACCCCTGCCTCACCTTCCGCAGTGGGATGAAAGCCGGGTACGCGACGCCGATGAGGAAATCGTCATCTCCCACAACTGGGCCGAGCTTCGACGCTTTATGTGGGACTACGTGGGTATTGTGCGTACCAACAAGCGCCTGGAACGTGCCTTGCATCGCATCCGTCTGCTAGAAAGAGAAATCGACGAGTACTACGTAAATTACCGTGTCGGCAACGACCTTATCGAGCTGCGCAATCTGGTGCAAACGGCTCATCTCATAGTTAAAAGTGCGCAACGTCGTCATGAAAGTCGCGGCCTTCATTTCAGTCGCGACTATCCCGAGACACTCCCGCGCGCCTTGGAAACTGTGCTTCATCCGCGCCAGAATTGACTCGGCGACAATTCATGCAGGGATCGAAGCGCTAGCGCGCCAGCGCAACCATATCCTGAGTTGGCGAAAATCGTTCGGATCAAAACTATCGGCCAGCAGAACGATTGGCCGCGAACGACTATTTTGCCGGTAAAGCAGCACCACTAGAAACGACCAGACTACGGTATGCGGCTGCACAAGGACTTCACTCGCCGTCCCGTCAGCGCCGACTATTTCAAGCCGACCATCACCATAGAGAGTCAAACCCGTAACCGCCTGCAGACGACGCAGGCGCGCCAGAGAAGCACCGACAACTATCAGTAATACAGCCGTCAACCAGGGAGGAAGCGTGGCAGCCAGTACCGAACCGAGAGCCACGATATGCGCAATAGTCAGGACCAGAATAAGGCGACGCGACGGCTTGAGAGAAACAACCGAAGCGGCGGCTGACTTCATCGCCGCGTTAAGCTAAATGCGACGAAAAACCAATGAGCCGTTGGTGCCGCCAAAACCAAAATTGTTCTTCAGCGCGACATCAATTTTCATTGGACGTGCCGTATTGGCGCAGTAGTCAAGATCGCACTCGGGATCCTGGTTGAAGATATTGATCGTCGGCGGAGATATCTGGTGATGCACGGCGAGTACGGTGACTACTGACTCAAGGCCGCCAGCACCGCCGAGCAGGTGGCCCGTCATCGACTTGGTTGAATTGACCACCAGTGTCTTCGCCGTATCCACTCCAAACGCCAGCTTTATGGCCTCGGTCTCATTTTTGTCACCGAGCGGCGTCGATGTGCCGTGCGCATTTACGTACTGCACTTCATCCGGATTCACGCCGGCATTCTTCATGGCATTGACCATGCTGCGGCGGGGACCGTCAGTATCTGGTGCCGTCATGTGAAAAGCGTCACCGCTCATGCCAAAACCAGCGAGCTCGGCATAGATTTTTGCGCCACGCGCCTTAGCGTGCTCGTATTCCTCCAGCACCATCACTCCGGCGCCTTCACCGAGCACAAAGCCATCTCTATCCTTGTCCCACGGTCGGCTCGCCGTTGCTGGATCATCGTTGCGCGTCGACAAGGCCTTGGCCGAGGCAAAACCGCCGACCGCCAATGGCGTCGTCGTGGCTTCTGCACCACCACATACCATCACATCCGCATCACCATACTCGATCATGCGCGCGCTGATTCCAATCGCATGCAAGCCTGTAGTACAGGCCGTGACTACGGCGATATTCGGCCCCTTCAATCCCAGCATGATCGAAAGATTTCCCGAGATCATATTGATAATGGTGCCTGGAATGAAAAACGGGGATATCTTGCGCGGACCGCCAGCCAGATAATCGTCGTGAGTCTCTTCAATCATCGGCAGGCCGCCGATTCCGGAGCCAATATTCACCCCAATACGATAAGCGTTTTCTTCGGTTATTTCGATACCGCAATCGCGAAATGCTTGAATCCCGGCCGCCATGCCGAAATGGATAAAAGTATCCATCCGGCGTGCCTCTTTGGCCGACAGGTAGGCAGCTACATCAAAATCCTTCACCTCACCCGCGATGCGCGCCGAAAATGCCGACGCATCAAAGCGAGTGATGGGCCCGATACCGCTCTTGCCGGCAAGCAGGCTATCCCAGGCTTCAGGAACACTATTGCCAACCGGCGAGACGAGACCCAGACCAGTGACGACCACACGGCGTCGCGACACGATGAACTCCGAAAGAATTGAAACGGGTTAGAAGCTTACTTCTTGATATTGGCGTTGACGTAGTCGATCGCCTGCTGCACGGTGGTGATCTTTTCCGCGTCTTCATCAGGAATTTCGCACTCGAACTCCTCTTCCAGCGCCATTACCAGTTCTACGGTATCTAGCGAGTCGGCACCGAGATCGTCGACAAAGTTTGACTCGTTCTTGATGTCAGTTTCGTTGACGCCCAGTTGCTCGGCGACGATCTTTTTGACGCGTTGTTCGATGTTCTCCATCTTGAAGCTCCTTCCCTGAGTTAATCGGGTGATGCAAACCTGCCTATTTTAGCAAAAACGCCGGACACCCCTAGGGGTTTGACATCCGGTCAATCCATGTACATGCCGCCGTTGACGTTCAGCGTAGTACCGGTAATGTACCCGGCACGCTTGGTCGCTAGAAACGCTACGGTAGCGGCAATCTCGTCAGGCTGCCCAAGTCGAGCCAAAGGTATTTTCGACAGCAAGGCATTGCGTTGCGCTTCCGGCAGATTCTTGGTCATATCCGTATCGATGAATCCAGGCGCCACACAATTCACCGTTATGTTGCGACTGCCAAGCTCTTGTGCCAAGGCACGACTCATACCCGCTACACCGGCCTTGGCTGCCGCGTAATTGGCCTGGCCTGGATTGCCAGCCTCTCCAACCACCGAGGTGATGTTGATGATGCGACCAAAGCGGGCTTTCATCATGCCGCGCATGACCAGTTTGGACAAACGAAACACGGCTTTGAGATTGGTCTCGATCACCAGATCCCATTCATCGTCTTTCATGCGCATGGCAAGATTGTCCCGGGTGATGCCGGCATTATTCACCAATATCGAAACAGGGCCGAACCTCTTTTCAATCTCGCCGATCAGCGCTTCGCACGCAGCCGCCTCGGTAACATTCACCGTTGCGCCCCATCCAGCCACACCCGCAGATTCCAATGCTTCCTGAATCCCGGTTGCACCGGTATCCGAGGTTGCCGTACCGATCACTGTGGCGCCCTGGGCCCCAAGTTCGAGCGCGATCGCGCGGCCCAAACCGCGCGAAGCGCCCGTTACCAAGGCGATTTGCCCGTTCAAATCTGCCATGCTCAATCTCCCTTAATCATTTGCAGCGCCGCTTCCATGCTGGTCAGATCATTCATGGCTGCACCCTCTATCCCATCAACGCAACGCTTGACCAGTCCGGACAAGACCTTGCCGGGGCCGCATTCAAATATCCGGGTTACCCCGGCAGACTGAATCGCCTGCATGGTCTCGACCCAGCGAACAGGAGAGGCTGCTTGGCGCACCAGTGCCTCCTTGATCGCAGCCGGATCGGAGACCATGGCAACATCGACATTGTTGATCACGGGAATCTGCGGCGCGATCAGCGTAAGTTCAGTCAATCGAACCTGCAAGGCTTCAGCCGCCGGTTGCATCAGTGAACAATGAAACGGTGCCGACACTGGCAGCAGCAAAGCGCGCTTGGCACCCCTTGCTTTGACCAGTTCGGCCGCTCGCTCAACTGCCGCTTTGTGGCCTGCAATCACTGTTTGTTTCGGTTCGTTGAAATTTACCGCCTGTACGACTTGCCCTTGCGCGGCCTCAATGCAGGCTTCAATTACGGCTGCCGCATCCAGCCCCATAACTGCCGCCATAGCTCCCTCGCCAGCTGGCACCGCCGCTTGCATTGCCTTGGCGCGCAACTCCACCAACGGCACGGCATCCGCCAATTGCAGCACACCCGCAGCCACCAGCGCCGAATACTCGCCAAGACTGTGTCCGGCGACCAGCGTCGGCAATGCGCCACCCTTATTAAGCCAAAGGCGATACACAGCGATGCCTGCAGTGAGCATCAAGGGCTGAGTATTGACTGTCTGATTCAAAGCCTCAGCCGGACCTTCGGCAATCAGTGTCCACAAATCACGACCCAAAGCAGTAGATGCCTCGTCGAAAGTCTCACGAATAACCGGTGAGTCACCATAGGCAGCCATCATGCCTAGAGACTGGGATCCTTGACCAGGAAATACAAGTGCAAATTTCATATTGTTTCTTCTCGAAATCAGAACCTGAGTAGCGTCGCGCCCCAGGTGAAACCGCCGCCGACGCCCTCAAGCAGCAGATTCTGGCCGCGCCGAATCTGTCCGGAACGTACCGATTTATCAAGCGCCAGCGGAATCGATGCTGCCGATGTGTTGCCGTGATGGTCCACTGTTACGATACATTTTTCCGGAGGCAAATGGAGTCGTTTTGCCGTAGCTTGCAAAATGCGTACGTTGGCCTGATGTGGAATCAGCCAGTCCACCTGAGCTGTCGTGAGGCCCGCCGCCGCCAGTACTTCGTTTGCGACATCGGCCAGGACCTTTACCGCAAACTTGAACACAGCCTGCCCATCCATACGCAGAAAAGGATCGCCAGTAGCCACTCCGCCACAAATCTGCCCAGGTACCGACAGAATTCCATGATGCCTACCGTCTGCATGCAGCGCACTCGCCAGTAGCCCCGGCTCATCCGACGCTTCAAGGACTACAGCACCAGCCCCATCGCCGAACAAGACACAGGTACCGCGGTCTTTCCAGTCCAGAATGCGAGAAAACACCTCCGCACCGACCACCAGCGCGCATTTGTGAGAACCGGAGAGAATGAACTTTTCGGCGATCGTCAGTCCATAGACGAAACCGCTGCATACAGCTTGCACGTCGAAGGCAGGAGCGCCATTGGTAATCCCCAGCTTGTGCTGCAGCATGGCTGCCGAACTGGGAAATACGTAATCAGGCGTAGAAGTCGCGACGATAATGAGATCTACATCATCTGGCTTGCGCCCCGCCGCCTCAAGCGCGCGCAAGCTGGCTTCCAGCGCCAGATCGCTGCTCGAAACATTTGCTGCAGCCAGATGCCGATTGCGAATACCGGTGCGATCGACAATCCATTCGTCAGACGAATCAAGTCCATGTGCCGCGATCAGGGCCGCATTGCTGACGGGCTCACCTGGCAAATAACTGCCGGTGCCGCTGATTCGCGCATTTATGGTCATTTGATCTCCATCAGTCGCACAAAGTCGGCGCTGGCAGGACGGCGGCCATGCGAGCTGCGATGGCTTCCGGCAGACGCTGACGCGCCTCTTCGGCCGCTTTCTCAAGCGCATAGCGAAACGCTGTTTGGTCAGCCGAGCCATGACTTTTAACCACGATGCCCCTGAGACCCAGCAGACTTGCGCCGTTGTAGCGTCGCGCATCGAATCGCTTGCGAAAAGCGTTCAAGATAGGCATCGCCAAGAGAGCCACCAGCTTGGTAAATAAATTCCTCGAAAACTCTTCCTTCAGCGCGCTGACGATCATGAGGGCCAAGCCCTCAGAAGCTTTCAGCGTGACATTGCCAACAAACCCGTCGCACACCACCACGTCGGCCGTACCTCTAAAAATGTCGTTACCCTCGACGTTGCCGATGAAATTCAAGTCCGTGGCGCGCAGCAATTCAGCGGCACGCTTGACGACTTCGTTGCCCTTGATGTCTTCCTCACCGATATTCAGCAGGCCAACGCTCGGCCTTTCCTTATGCTCCAGAGCAGAGACCAGAAGAGAACCCATGATGCCGAACTGGAGCAAATGCTCCGGGCTGCAATCGACATTGGCGCCAAGATCCAGCACATAGGTGCTACCGCGCTGTGAGGGAAGAATGGAACATATCGCAGGTCGATCTATGCTGGGCAGCGTTTTCAAAACAAAGCGCGATATAGCCATCAAGGCGCCAGTATTCCCGGCTGACACCGCAGCACTTGCTGCGCCATCCTTGACCAGATCAATCGCCACCCGCATTGAGGAGTCTTTTTTTCCGCGCAGCGCACTGGCAACGGCTTCATCCATCTCGACCATCTCGGACGCATGGCGAATGGATAGGCGGTCGCCGAACTTGGTCATGGCGCGTCCCGCCAGCGGTCGCAACACATCCTCGCGACCAACCAGAATGGCGGCGCAATCAGTGTCATGACGCAGAAATTCGAAAACAGCGGGCAGCGTTATCGACGGACCGTGGTCGCCACCCATACAATCCACCGCGAGGGTGATCGCCATCGCTCTATGATCTTTCAGGGCTCTTTATGAAAAAACGGCCCGACGCGCGAAACGCATCCGACCGAATTCAATAAAGTGACTTATTCGCCCTTGGCCTTGATGATTTTCTTGCCGCGATACACGCCAGATGGCGAGATGTGGTGGCGCAAATGCACCTCACCTGTGGTCGGCTCGACAGCCAACGGCGGGTTGACCAGAAAATCGTGTGCACGACGCATGCCGCGTTTGGAGGGGGATTTCTTGTTCTGCTGAACTGCCATTTTGCTACTCCTTGGTTCGATGCTTCTTTAAAGCGGCCAACGCCGCAAACGGCGATGATCCATGTCCAATTGCGCTCGCCGATGGCGGTTCGCACTTTTCGTGCCGCGACGCTATGGGTAGCGCCAGCAACACCTCATCCTCAATCAGCGACAACACAGCCAACTCCTCTTCTGCAACGATCGCATCAGATTCGTCATCATCCAGATCGTCGTCGGGCCAAACCTCGCCAGAGGCCATCAACTGCAGTCGGCTACTGATATGCAGCGGAAACTTCACGCCACCAAGGCAACGCTGGCAGCACAGAACCGGTTCACCCGCTACATCCAGTTGCAACCACGACTTGCCTTCTTCGTCCCGCCATCCCTCAAGCCGGACGGACAAAAAACCAGCCGTTGTACTCAATACGTCGATCAGGCGCGGCAACTCAGCCAAGCCCACTTCTCTTTCCAGCAATCCGCCCTTGCGCGCGAACTCGAGAGGGTCAATGACAGGTCCGGCAATTGAATCCGACACGGTCAGATACCCACGCGACAAAAACGGTAGATGTTATCATGCCCAGCCTTCATTTTTCAAGTCAGCAACATGTCCCGCCTAGTCGTTCTAGCCTCAACCTCGCCTTTCCGCCGTGAATTACTGGCCCGCTTGCAGATCCCGTTTGAAACGGCCGCACCGGAAACGGATGAATCGCCTCTTCCCGATGAGGCGCCAATCCAAACCGCCCGACGTCTCGCCGAAGCCAAAGCTCGCGCAGTCGTCTCGCGATACCCCGATGCGTTGATTATCGGATCGGATCAGGTCGCCGCCACCGCTAGCCAACGCTTCGGCAAACCGGGGCGACGGGAGAATGCCATCGAGCAGTTGAAGCTGATGCGAAGAAAAGAGGTCACTTTCCACACGGGTCTATGTCTTCTGGACAGCGCAAGCAACCGTACCCAGGTTTGCTGCGTCGATACTCATGTCGGTTTTCGGGACCTGACAGATCGCGAAATCGAGGCTTACCTGGACAAGGAAGATGCACTCAATTGCGCCGGCAGCGCCAAATCCGAAGGATTGGGAATATCCCTGCTTACCTATCTGCGCGGCGACGATCCCAATGCGCTGATCGGCCTGCCGCTGATAGCCTTGTGCGACATGTTGCGGGCCGAAGGTCTGCAACTGCCATGATCATCCGGCCCTGGAGCTAGCCCCTCTCACTCATGTCCGGCATCCTCTGGCTGCTCCCTGTTGCCCTCGGCGAAACCTCTTGGGAACTGATTTTGCCGGCGGGCACACGTGAAACGGCTTGCCGCCTGACACATTTCGTGGCCGAGAATGCCAAAACGGCGCGGGCAGAACTCAAGCGCATCGGCCATCCCATTCCGCTGCGTGAGTTGCTAATGGAGCAACTGCCAAAGAACCCTACGGCGGCGGATATCGAGACCCTGCTTGCACCGCTATTGGCGGGGCACGATCTGGGTCTGATGTCGGAAGCCGGCTGCCCTGCCGTAGCAGATCCCGGCGCCTTACTGGTGCGCCGCGCGCATGAACTGGGCTGCATTGTCAGACCCTTGGTCGGTCCGTCATCGCTGTTGCTGGCACTGATGGCTTCCGGCCTGGACGGCCAGCGCTTCGCCTTTCACGGCTATCTTCCGGCGCGCGATCCAGAGCGTAGCCGTCGCATCGTGGAACTTGAACAAGAATCGGCTCGTCAGCGGCAGACCCAGATATTTATCGAAACGCCTTACCGTAATCCGGCGCTATTCACCGCGTTGCTTCTGGCTTGTCGGCCGAACACCCGGATTTGCCTCGCAACTGACCTGACTCTGAATACTGAACAAATCAGCACTCGCCGTGTAGCGCAATGGAAATCAGCGCCGTCTCCCGACCTGGACAAGCGCCCTACGGTTTTTTTGTTGCTGGCCGAATGAGCGCCCTTGCAAGAAGTTCCAGGGAACCCGTGATTCAGATCCCAACGCTTACTTGAGGCGCACCGGACTCCAGCCGTCCAACCACAACGGCGTCCGTAAAACCGTCAGCACGAAACACCTCGAGAACCTCATCGACCGCTGCGGGATCACACGCCACAAGCAGGCCTCCGCTGGTCTGTGGATCTGTCAGCAAGGCACGATGGATGGGCGTAATTGATTCATCTAGGGAAACATCCTCCCCATAGGCCATCCAGTTACGCGCCGAGGCACCGGTTATGTAACCTTCGGTCGCCAGCCTCTCCACATTGTTGAGTAAGGGAATCTGCGTCATAGTTAGCCGTGCCGACAGATTTGCGCCACGGCATACTTCCAGCAAATGTCCCACAAGACCGAATCCGGTGATATCGGTCAGGGCATGCACCCCATCAAGATGGGCGAGGTGCTTTCCCGGCGTGTTGAGTTTGGTGGTACTGGCGATCATGGCCTCATACCCTGCGGTATCCAGCGCCCCTTTCTTCAGTGCCGCCGACAACACGCCGACACCCAACGGTTTGCCCAGGATCAGCACGTCTCCAGACCGTGCCCCCGCATTGGTTTTTACCTTGTCCGGATGCACCAGGCCCATCACTACCAGGCCATAGATCGGCTCGACGGAATCGATAGTATGTCCACCAGCGATCGGTATGCCGGCCGCGGCGCAGACGCTTTCGCCGCCTTCCAGTATTTTGCCGATGACTTCCAGTGGCAGTTTGTCGATTGGCATGCCGACCAGCGCCAAGGCCATGATCGGGGTGCCGCCCATGGCGTACACGTCGCTGATCGCATTGGTCGCGGCAATACGACCAAAGTCGAATGGATCATCAACAATGGGCATGAAAAAATCGGTCGTAGCAATCAAGGCTTGCTCGTCGTTGAGACGGTAAACGGCTGCGTCGTCGGCGGTTTCAATACCAATCATCAGCTCCTTCGGCACCGGAAAATTGCGCACACCACGCAGAATTTCGGACAGCAGACCGGGAGCCACCTTGCAACCGCAACCGCCGCCGTGACTGAAAGAAGTAAGCCGAATTTGATTGTTGGGAAGTTTGTCGGATTTCATTTTTTCAATTACCTGGTCAATTCAAGAAGACTGCATACGCCAGCGCATTCGCTGGCTGGAGAAAACATGGAAACCCTCTTGGCGCAGTGGCGCGACAAAGTCGTGTAGTAATCCGGTTCGCGCATTGCAGCCAAAATCAGCTCCGCCAGACGTGCGGCATCGCCCACCGGAAACCAGCCGGGATAGTCGGCGCCGAGCATGCCCCGGTTGCCTGAAATATCGCTGCCCAGCACCGGTACGCCACTGGTTACCGCCTCAATCAGAACATTTGCACCTCCCTCCATCACTGAAGGCAATAGCAGGAGATGACAACGCTTGATACGCTGGCGCGTTGCTGCTTGCGACAAGCCGCCGAGCCAGTGGTAACGGCTATCCTTGGCCCCCAGTGCAGCGACTTCCGCCGCCAGGTTTGCGTCCAGTGCGGCGCCAACATGAAAAAGGCGCACCGGCAAATCGGCCGGCAGACACAATAAGGCGCGCACCGCGGTAAGTGGATCCTTCTCGGGCCTTTGATGCCCGACCAGCGCCAGATCGAAGTATCGCGCGCTGTGTCGGCCCGGCGTCAACAACCGTGCCGACTGGTAAATGACCATGGCCTTGGCCGCATCTTCGGGCGGCAGCTCTGCCAATCCCTCTTGCTGCAACACGATCAGACGCGTGGCCAGCATGAGCGAACGCTGGGCTTGCGTGTCTGTGCGAATATCGCGGTAGAGATCGGTGCCCGTCAGCGCTAGTGCCAGAGGCCGTTGGGGATAGCGCTCAGCAAAGGCGGCAACCGATGCCGCCGAACGACGCGCATGCAGGGCGATCATCATGTCGTCATCGCCGCCGCTCCACTCGCGTTCGATACGCACCCGCGCATGCGCAGCGAGGCATCGCGCCCAGCGTCTGGCGGTATGCCAGTTGCCGTTGTTGGCGCTGGCCAGTGCCGGACTGATAATGCTGACTGACGGAGGAATTGAAATGGACATGCCGAACCATAGAACTGCTGACAAAGTGCTGCTAGCCAAAGCGATGCAGGAAGCGCGTGACGGCTCGACCAGCCTGCTTGACATCTGGGCAAGCTGGGCCGACGGCGCCAACGACGATATTACTCTCGCGCCACTTCCATCGCATGTGCCCTGCCTGGACATCATCAATCCCCCTTTGTGGGAACTGGGCCATGTTGCCTGGTTCATGGAGTATTGGTGCCAGCGCCATAGAGGCGAAAACGTAGGGCTCAAGCCCTCGCTGTTGCGTGACGCCGACCGCTGGTACGACTCTCGCCACGTCGCGCATGACAGCCGCTGGCATCTCGACCTGCCCGACTGGCTGGCTACCCGGCGCTATCTGGAAAACACACTCGACGCTGCCCTGGCTTCGCTGAAAGAACTTCCGGATACGGATGCCGCACTTTACTTCCACCGGCTCGCCCTGTTTCATGAAGACATGCACCTTGAAGCCTTCCGCTATACCTGCCAGACACTGGCCTGGCCTGCAACAGAGGGTTTGCACGATCTTCCGCCGTCAAGCGACATTGAACTAACAGGCGGCGAATTCCTGATGGGGAGTTCTCCGAAAGGCATCGGCTTTGTTTTCGACAACGAAAAATGGGCTCATCTTCAGCGTATCGAAAGCTTCGCAATTTCAGACACACCTACTACAAACGCCGACTATCTGGCCTTCCTGGAAAGTGACGGCTACCGACAGCCCCAATGGTGGTCGAGCGACGGTCAGGCATGGCTCGCTTCAGGCGGGCAAACCATGCCGCGCTATTGGCGTAAAGAGGATGGACGCTGGCAGCAACGGCGCTTCGCCAACTGGGTCGATCTGGCCCCGGCCGAGCCGGTCATTCACCTCACGGCCCATGAAGCGGAAGCATGGTGCCGCTGGGCTGGGCGCCGGCTACCGAGCGAAGCGGAATGGGAGTATGCCGCGGTGCACGCCGGCAATTTCGACTGGGGATCCCAGGTCTGGGAATGGACGGCCAGCCCCTTCGTGCCCTACCCCGGTTTCAGCGCCGATCCCTACGCCGAATATGCTGAACCCTTTTTTCATACCCACCGCAGCGTGCGCGGCGGCTCCTTCGCCACCCATGAGCGCATGCGAAATCCCCGCTACCGCAACTACTACGAAGCGCACCGTGACGACATATTCATGGGTTTTCGCAGTTGCCGGCAGGATTGAGGCTAAAACCGCTGCAGCACGAATAGCGCCAGAAATCCACAACCGATGGTGAGCAAGGTATTGCGCCACAGGGCCGCAACGACAATGGCCACCAGCCCCGCCCAGAGGCGAGGATTGTCACTCCCCAGCAGTATCTGACCCTGAACCAGCACCAGTTCGGGTACGGTCAGGGCCGTCAATGCGGCGACCGGAACGAAAGGCAACAGGCGGCGAAACCAGGAGGGCGGCTGATAGTGCCCTTCCGCCGCGATAAAGGAATAGCGGATCAGAAAGGTAATCACGCCGCACAGGACCATCAACCACCAGATATTCATTTCTGCCGGCTCCGCAACGTTTCTGACAGAAAAGCGCCAACGACAAGTCCGGCAATTGCACCGACAAAAAGGCCAACCTTGTAGGGCAGCGCAGCCAGGGCGACAGCCACTGTGCCTGCTGCCAGCGCCGCCAGCAAGAGTGCCGGGCTATTGATCATCGGCACCACGATCGCGATAAATGTCAGCGGCAGCGCAAAATCCAACCCTAAATTCGGGGGTAATTGCGTACCGATCAACACACCGGCCAGGGTAGCCAATTGCCAGCTGGCCCACAATCCAAAACCGGAACCAAACAGGATCCAGTGTGCCTGCGCGGATTTGGACGAATCCGATTCGCTCGCCATCAAATGCGGAATCGCCGCAGCATAGGCTTCATCGGTAAGCAGGTAGGCCAGCAGGATTTTCCAGCGCCGCGGCAGGCGCGCCAGAATCGGCGCTACCGAGGCGCTGTAGAGCGCGTGGCGCAGATTTACCAGACCGACCGCACCCGCAGTCAGCAACATTGGCGCTCCGGCACCTACCAATTGCGCCAATAAAAACTGGGCGGACCCGGCAAACACGATTGAGGACATCGCCATCGCCGCAAGGGGTGGAATGCCGCTCTGTAGCGCGACCACGCCATAAATCACGCCAAACGGAATTACTCCAACCAGTATCGGAGCAACCGATCGCAAGCCCAAAGAAAACGTCTGTGCGGACGTCATTTTCGTGCCGGCATATTCACCAGCACAATGCCGCCCACCACCATCGCTGCGGCAACAACAAAGTGCAGGCTGGGTTGATCGCCCATCAACAGCATGCCAAACGCGACACCGAACAGCGGCGTCAGGAAGGAAAACACCAACAAGCGACCGGCCAGATAACGCGTCAACAACCAGAACCACGCCAGATAGCTTAAGAAAGCAACAATCACGATTTGATAGGCCATGGCCCAGAAAGTCGGCGCTGACAACACGGTGATGCCTTTCTCGCCAACCAGCCAGGACAGCGGAAACATCATCACCGCGGAGATTATCAATTGATACATCAAGACCTTGGTCGCCGTCACTTGCGCCAAACGGGTAGCGCGGATCAACACAGTCGTGGCGGCCCAGAACAACGCCGCCAACACGCCAAACGCATCGCCCAGAAAGCTGCCGCCGGAAGCCTTGTCGACAAAAGCCAGCACCAGCCCGGCAAAAGCCAGAAGCACGCCCGCCCATTGTCGCAGCCCCATGCGCTCGCCGGGCACAAAGAAATGCAATCCAAGCACCGTGAAGCACGGCGCGGTATAGAGAAACACCACCATGCGCGATACGGTAGTGTGATCCACACCGACAAAGATGAAGAGAAACTCAAGCCCGAACAACAGGCCCGCCAGCAACCCAGGGCGCAACGACTGATCTTCCCCAAACAATGGGATGCCGCGCCAGCGCGCCCAAACGAATACCAGCAAGGCAGCTCCGCCAGAGCGCAGCCCGGCTTGCAGGATGGGACTGATCTCGGCCCCGGCAATCTTGATCGCCACCTGCTGCATGCCCCAACTGGCACACAGCAACACCATCAGGCCAAAGGCCGCCGGGCCGGGTGCAATTCGACTATTCATGCTGGCTCACAGGAGAAAACGGCCCAGCCACCAGGCAGCCGCAGCTATCAGCGCGCTCGCCGGAATGGTGAGAACCCAGGCCCAGACAATGCCGCCGGCAATCCCCCAACGTACCTTGCTGGCACCCTTGGCGGTGCCGACGCCAACAATGGCGCCGGTAATCGTATGCGTGGTGGACACAGGAATACCGAAGCTGGTCGCCAGAAACAGCGTAATCGCGCCACCAGTCTCGGCGCAGAAGCCGCCCACTGGCCTCAATTTGGTAATGCGCTGCCCCATGGTCTTGACGATGCGCCAGCCCCCGAACATCGTTCCCAGACCCATCGCGGCGTAACACGAGACCACCACCCACATCGGTACTGGTTCGCTTGTCTGGGAAATGCCGGCGGCGATCAGCAGCATCCAGATGATGCCAATGGTTTTTTGTGCATCGTTGCCGCCATGGCCGAGACTGTAGAGCGCCGCAGACACCAATTGCAGGCGGCGAAAGCGCTTGTCCACTTTGCGCGGCGCACTTCGATTGGCCAGCCAGGCCACCACGACCATCAGTGTGCCTCCGAGGAGAAAGCCGAACAAGGGCGCAATCAGGATGAAGGCAAGCACTTTGCCAATGCCGCTCCAGAGCAGGGACCCGGTACCAGCCTTGGCTATCGCCGCGCCTGCCAATCCGCCGATCAAGGCATGGGATGAACTGGAAGGAATGCCGTAGTACCAAGTGATGATATTCCATGCGATGGCGCCGATCAGCGCCCCGAATACCACGTAGTGATCGACGATGGCCGGATCAATAGTGCCCGTGCCGATGGTGGTGGCCACCTTCAGATGAAACACCGCGATGGCGGCCACATTGAAGAAGGCAGCCCAGACGACTGCATGATGGGGTTTCAAAACGCCGGTGGACACCACGGTCGCTATTGAATTTGCCGCGTCGTGAAATCCGTTCATGAAATCGAAGAGCAGTGCCAGAAGCACCAGTACCACTACCACCGTCAGACTCATTTCGATCGATTGCATGTCGATCGCTCAGGAGTTGGCGAGGATGATGCCCTCGATGATATTGGCCACATCTGCCGAACGGTCGGTCACCGATTCGAGCAATTCGTAGATGCCCTTCAGCTTGATCAGTTGGCGCATGTCCTGCTCCTCGCGGAACAGTTTGGTAATGCCGGTGCGCATCACGCGATCGGCATCCGATTCAAGCTGATCGATTTCGCGACAAAGCTTGAGCATCGCCGGCGCGTTGTCCATCGAGTGCAACAGGACAACGGCGGATCTCACCCGCTCGCAACCTGAAGCAACAATGCCTGCCAACTGCCGCGCTTCAGGCGTCAGCTTACGTATGTCATAAAGATACATCGCCTCGGCGAAATCCTGAATCAGATCAAGGATATCGTCCAGACGCATGATCAGTTGATGGATCTCGTCGCGGTCCAACGGCGTGTTGAAGGTGGTATGCAGCAACGCGATGGTTTCGTGGGTGATCCGGTCGGCCGAGCGTTCGATCTCGTCGATGGATTGCGCGTGCCGGGCCAGCACATCAGGGCCCTTTTCCAGCTCGTCGACCAATATGGCCAATTGCCGGCCGCCTCTGACGATCAGCTCGGCGTGGGCATTGAACAGATCGAAGAACTTGACCTCTTTGGGCATCAATCGGGAGAACATCGGCTACCGCCACTGGCTGGAAAACACGCGGAGTTTATCAGCTAGGTGTCGGGGCTCGACAATCATGCTGCTGGTAGAATTCCCTCTCGTCACATTTGCCGGTTTTCCCCTTTCGGCCCCTATCCCACCATGAAACGCAACCGCTCTCCGCGCCGCGCCCGGCAGACGCCGGACTCCGAACTACTCGCGCGTCTGGCCACCAGACTCAGCCAGTCATCCAACCGGATCGAGGACGCGTTTTGGGAAACCCGCCTTGCAGCACATATAGACCACCTGCTCGCCGATGACAACGAGGAAGCGCTGATCACCGTGCTCGACCAGTTGTACAACGGCGGCTCACGCGCCTATGACGAACTGGCGGACATGATCGAATCCTGCGCCGAAACCCGACGCGCTACGACCGACAGCGAACTCGATGTGGTGATGATTGCGGTCCCTCTGCTGGCCTGGTCGCGATTTCAGATTCATTCCGGTGCCATCCCCAGTGCGCAACTGGATGCGGTGCGGGTCCATCTACAGGCACATGTGCTGGCGACCGAGGCCAAGCTTGGCCTTTGCGATGCTCTTTTCAGCCCTGACCAGTTGCCGCAAAACTTCGTCGATACCGCTGCCTTGAAGGCCAAACTGGCCAAGGCCGCAGTCCATGGCCGCAACCTAAAAATCGACCCGGCACAGCTTCAGGAAACCATGAACTTCCTTTCCGACACGCGCTACCTGGTTGGCGCTGTTGCAGCACCACGCGGCGTCGCACTGTTTCGCTGGCAGGAAAACGACACGGATCCGGCGGAAGCTTTTCGCCAATGGAAGCTACAAGGTGGGGATGCCTTGCGTCCGTTGTTGCCTGCCTGCGCAGTAGAGTTTCTGCCGGCGCTGGCCTATCACGCCGCGGTGCGCGATGCTGATCGCGCCTCGCGACCCTGGTCGCTGCGCGCGGCCGTAGCCTTTTTGCAAACCGTGCTCAATCGGCCCGCTGGCGAACTGCGCGCCGTGGTGGCGGCCTTCCATGATCGCCAGCTCGAGGAATATCGCATCGGCTTTACCCAACACGGCGACAGCGATGTGGTTCATGGCGTGGTCTGGCCGCTACTGGATAACGAGGACGAAAACCACGAAGCGTCGGCACAGATCGAAGCCGCGCTGCGCGAGGCCGGTGTCAGCAACGTAATGCAACTCGATCAGCGCTTCCCGCTGGAATTCTGCGACGACTGCGGCGCCCCACTCTACCCGAATCCGGAGGGCGAACCCGTACACGCCGAACTGCCGGAAGATCAGGTGGAGGCGACCCCGCGCCATCTGCACTGATCACGCACGAAAGCTGGTGGCCCGTGCAATGCGTTACGCGCCCTGGTAGCGAGAAAAAGTCGGCGCTGGCAAGACGGCAGTTTTCTGCGCTGGCGGGCGTTACGGAAAACCGATCGAGGGCATCATGCGGTGGCGCGCATCTGCTTGAGCCATGCTGATGGACTACGACCGACTTCCCGGATGAATGCGCGCGAAAACGCGGGTTGGCTGTTGTAGCCGACCTCCCCGGCTACCAGCGCCACCGGACGACCCTTGCGCAACAGACGTTGCGCCAGTGCGATACGTACTCGAGTCAAAAAATCGGCCGGAGTGATGCCGATGATCTGGGCAAACTCCCGCGAAAAGCCGTTGCGCGACATATGCACGTGCGCGGCCATTCGCGCCACCGTCCAGGCGTGCCTTGGGTCGTCAAGCAGATCGATCAGCAGTGGAGCCAATCGTCGATGAGCCAGCCCGGCCAATACACCACTTTGTACGAAGCCCTGGTCGATAGCAAAACGGACGATCTGGATCAACAGTATGTCGCACAACCGATCGAGCATCACCTGCCTTCCCGGCGCATTGGCCGCCGCCTCGGCGAACAGGGAGGCCAGCGTAGTGTCGATGTGATTCAAGGCGGCAAACGGAATCACCAGCACGGGTGGAAACGACTGCGTCAGCGGATTCTCCCGCCCGGCCTCGTAGCGTACGCTGGCGCACAGCACATCAACCGTTACTGACGCATCGATATCCAGCCAGTGATCGAGCGGGCGCGGGTAGAACAACAAAGTCGGTTCTCGCACATGGATATCGGGATGTCCGCTTTGTGCGGCACGCAGTTCCCCGGATCGAATTACGTGCAAATGCCCCACCCCTTCACCTGAACCAAAGTCATGCATGCCACACAAAGGGCCGGCGTAATACGTGTTGGCACGCAGCCCGATTTGGTCAAGTAGCTGTGAAATGCCGTCTGTCGCCATGAAATGGTTCAAATGGGTATGAATTATGTGCAAATTATAACCAATACAAAACTCTCCAGCGCTACTCTGCGTCTGTGCCAGGCAGTGGCGCACCGCCCAAGCTAAAGCGGAAAATCATTCGAACGGAGAACTCAATGACATCACACTTTATTGCCAAGTCCCTGCGCGGGATTACCCTGGAGAGCGCAGATACCACCCAGAAGGACGTCCTGGAAGGGGCGCGAAAGCAGGTCGGCTTCATTCCCAATATGTACGCCAACATGGTCAATGTGCCGGGAGTACTGACCACCTATCTGCATGGCTATGCCGCCTTCCGCCAGCATTCTGGCTTGGCTCCCACCGAGCAGGAAGTGGTTTTTCTGGCCATCAGCGGCCAGAACGGCTGCCATTACTGCATGGCGGCGCACAGCATGATCGCCGACAAGGTATCCGGCGTCCCGGCTCCCGTGCTGGCCGCTATTCGCAGTGGCCAAGCCATCCCGGACGCGAAGCTCCAGGCGCTCTACAACTTTGCCCGCGAACTGGTAAAAACCGGCGGCAAACCCGGGCAAACCGTGGCCGACGCCTTCCTCGCTGCCGGCTATAGCGAGACGACCGCGCTGAATATCATCCTTGCCGCCGCCGTCAAAACACTGTCGAACTACAGCAACCACCTGTTCGCCACCGAAGTAGACGCAAAATTTGCCGACTACAAGGTCGCGTAGAAGGCCGCCGACAATCCGTTTTGTCGAGCCAAAGTCTGATCATGGATGGAAAGCGAAGATAATGCGCCCGGCACCTGCCGCATTCAATGCAGGTAACCGTGTGCGAGAGCCGTCCTGACAACGGATTGAGGCGCACGTAGACAATGAGGGGGAAGGAATACAAATGTTTTTTTCAGGAAACAAACGACACACTGATGATTTGACGGCCCGCCTTGCGACAGCGGAACTGGAACGTTCCCGTCTGACAGGCGAGCTTGACCAGTCCCGCCGACAGTTGAGCGAGGCAAACGAGCGCATTGCCTCCCTGCAAGCCGAACAGGACCATGCCGCTTCCATCATCAAAGCCGCGTTGTGTTTTGCTGATTCGTTTGCCAGTGTTCGCGCTTCCCTGCAATCACATGCTGCAACGATGGACGAAAAGCGTCTCCTGGCTGCCAAGTCCTCGGTACAGACGCAAACCAACCGCGACGCGATACGACGCATTCTCGGATATTTCGATGCGATTGCCAGCGGCACCCAGGACACAATGATGCGCGTTGAAAAACTCGCGGAGCGCGCCGGACAGATCACCGGGATTATCCAGATCATCCGCGAAGTGGCTGACCAGACGAATCTGCTGGCGCTCAACGCTGCCATTGAGGCGGCGCGTGCCGGCGAACAAGGTCGCGGGTTCGCGGTCGTCGCCGATGAAGTACGAAAATTGGCGGAGCGTACGGCGGCGTCGGCGAACGAGATTACCGGCCTGGTCACGGTGAATCGCACTGAAATGCAAACGACACGGGAGCATATTGGAGAGTGGGCGGCCAATGCCCAAAAGTTTGGCAGTGAAGGTCAGGCGACCGCCAATCTGATGGAATCTCTCTATCAGTCCACTCAGGGAATGGAGATCGCCATCGCGCAAAGCGCCTTGCAAGCCTTTGTCGAGACCGTGAAAATTGAACATCTTTCCTATAAATACGGCGCGGTCGAAGCGCTCGCGAACGGGAAAGCGCTCGACACGACCATGACGGATTGCCGTCTGGCCAACTGGCTACAAACCGGTGAGGGCAAAACCTGCTTTTCCCGCCTGCCGGCATTTCGTGAATTGGAAAATGTCCATGATGAGTTTCACCGTCGCATGGCGTCCATGACGACGATGGCCGGTATGACATCGATCGACGTTGAGCAAGGAATGGCCGCAATCGATGCGGCGGAATGCAAATTGATGGCCACAATGGATCGTCTGGTGGTTGAAGCCGGACAGTCCGCCGACGTATTCTGCCATGCCTGATTTCCGCACTTTGCACCAATATTCAGCCTACATGATCGAACCGGAGCGACTCAGTGCGAAAAGGAAAGCGCCCGGGTGAAAACCGGACTGCCGCCTCAGAAGCCGGCAGCCTTGGCCTCGACATACCTTGCGCAGCACGCGATTTGCCTTCTTTGACGAGGCATTACAAATTTACTGTGCGCTCACATCTGAGCGCGTTTTTTGGAGACATAAAATGAGTCTGCTGAAGGATGTGGGTCAGCTTCTGGGTATTGGCGATCAGGCGTCGCATCAAAAACTTCAGGAAGACCTGCTTACCAGTCTGCTGGTGATGGCCTGGATGGTGGAAGCCCGCGATCCGTACACTGGCGGCCACCTCTGGCGAGTTTCGCGTTTTGCGCGCGCGCTGGCGACTGATGCAGGGCTGTCGAAAGCAGATATCGGACGCATCGCGATCGGAGGATTTCTTCACGACCTCGGCAAAATAAGTGTTCCCGACCACATTCTGGGCAAGCGGGACCGCCTCACCGATGACGAATACGCGGTGATCAAGACCCATCCCGAGGTGGGCTGGCGCATGTTGGCCGGTCATCCGCTGGCGAAGCTGGGTGAAGCGGCAATCCGTGCCCATCACGAAACGCCGGACGGCGGTGGCTATCCGCGCGGACTGCGATCAGCCGACATTCCTCTCGACGCCCGCGTCGTCGGCATTTGCGATGCCTTTGACGCGATGACCAGCACGCGGCCTTATCGGCGCGGCATGCCTGTCGACAAGGCGCTGGAGATCATCACCGACAACCTGGATCGCCAGTTTGACCGAGAGCTTGGCGAACGCTTCGTCGCCCTCGGTCGGATCGGCGCGCTTGACCATATCGTCGGCCACAGCGACGAAGGCATTCCATTGCACGAATGCATGGTCTGCGGCCCAACCCTTGTACTACGGAGCGATCATCGGGCCGGCGCCCATGTGTACTGCCCTTCCTGTACTGGGGAATATGCCGTCGAAGAAAAAGCGGGAAAACTGCTTACTGTCGCCACCGGACGCAACGCTTCGCCCGTTGATCTGGAACCGGAGGCCGATACCGTGCTGATCGCCAATGTGGTGCGCGAATCTGCACGCTCCCTTCTGGCAGCCTAAGGAGCATAGGATGAACGCAATGCGTTTGCTGCTTCAGACTGCGTGCAAACGCCCCATCGTGATCGCGGCACTCAAGGTAGCCCTGGTCGTCGGCACGATCCTCAACGCGATCAATCAAGGTGGTCGAGTCTGGGACGGATTGCCACTCTCATGGTTTCACGTCGCACTGAACTTTGTCGTGCCCTACTGCGTTTCCAGCTATAGCGCAGCGCGCAATGAGATTTCGACAAAGCGAGGGAACGAGTGACTGATCAGCGTCAAGAATGAACAGAACGTCATAAAACCGGGTGTCCCCTCGCTCCTTAAGCCGCCGGGTTGTTACGGCTTGACCAGAACAGGTATTTCTCGCGGCCCTTGCAGATTGCCTTGAATAAAGTTTTGAAAGCGCCTTCAAACTCCAGCGCAATTCATCTCCACCCGATCCGGATTGAATCGATCAAAACCGATATGGCGTCGCGTCCAACCCCGGATCGCGACCGGCGATCAGCTCGGCGAGCAGACGTGCCGAACCGCAGGCCAGGGTCCAGCCCAGGGTGCCGTGGCCGGTATTGAGCCAAAGGCCGCGCAAGCCGGTACGTTCCATATTGCCAATCAGCGGTACATTGCCCGGCGTGGCGGGTCGCAGTCCGGCCCAGTATTCGACTTCTTCGATCCGGGCCAGTGCCGGAAAGATTTCGCAAATCCGGCTCAGCAGTGCCGCACAGCGGGCGGAGTTGAGCGATGTGTCATAGCCGTTGAATTCGGCCGTGCCGGCCACGCGCAATGTCCGGCCCAGACGCGAAATGACGATTTTGTGGCCGTCATCCGTAAGGCTGACCACGGGCGCCGGCGTTCCATCCGGCAAGGTCAGCGTTGCCGAATAGCCCTTGGCGGGATAAACCGGCAGGCGCACACCGAGCGGCCGCAACAGCAGCGGTGAATAACTGCCGAGGGCCAGCACGGTCAGATCGGCACCGAGCTGTTGCCCCGATGCCAATCGCACGCCGGCGAAGCCCTTTTCGTCGCGCTGCAGTTCGGTCACAGTTTCGCCAAAACAGAAGTTGACGCCCCGTTCCGCGGCTCGCTGCGCCAGTGCGGCGGTAAATTGCCGGGCGTCGCCGGATTCGTCGCCGGCGGTGTAGGTGCCGCCCACCACCGGCACACGCGAACCGGACAGCGCGGGTTCGATGGCGAGGCATTCCGCTGCCGATTTCGGCATCCGGTCACAGCCGAACTCGCGCATCAGTTCGGCTTGCGGCAGCGCGTGCTCGAATTCGCGAGTATCGGTATAGAAATGCAGGATGCCGCGTTGCAGATGGTCGTACTCCAGAGCCAGTTCCTGCCGCAAGGATTGAAGGGCGCTGCGGCTGGACAGTCCCAAACGTACGATGGCCCCGACATTGGATCGAGCCCGCGAGGCAGTGCATTCGCGCAGGAAACGCAGGCCCCAGGCCCATTGCGCAGAATCGGCCCGCAGCCGCCATAACAAAGGCGCGTCTTCACGACCCATCCATTTCAGCGCCAGCCAGGGCGCGCGCGGATTGGCCCAAGGCTCGGCATGGCTGACCGAAATCTGCCCGCCGTTGGCGCAACTTGTTTCCAGCGCCGGCCCGGGTTGACGATCGAAAACCGTGACCTCATGGCCATCTGCCGCCAGATACCAGGCGGTCGTCACACCGACCACGCCGGCACCGAGTACGGTCACGCGCATGAAATCATCCTGAACTTTATTGTGCGCAACCCGCTCTTAGTCCCCATGGAGCAGATTATAGTCAGCGCCAGGAGGTGCCAATGAGCAATAAACCCAAGATCAGCAAGACTGACGCCGAATGGCGCGCGCAACTCACGTCCAAGCAGTATCAGGTAGCCCGCCTGAAAGGAACCGAGCGCGCTTTCAGCGGCGAGTACTGGGATTGCAAAGACCCGGGCACCTATCGCTGCATCGGCTGTGGTGAACCCCTGTTCGATTCCGCCGCCAAGTTCGATTCGGGCTGCGGCTGGCCCAGTTTCACGGCACCCGTAGCCGGAGACGGCGTTACTGAAGTCGACGACCTCAGCCATCTGATGGTCCGTACTGAAGTCGTATGCAGCAACTGCGGCTCGCACCTCGGCCATGTATTCCCCGATGGCCCGGCCCCGACCGGACAGCGCTACTGCATAAATTCAGCTTCGCTGAATTTGGCCGTTGAAGAGTCATCCCCCAAGCCCCTTCCCAGGAAAGGGGGCGACTGATTTGCTCGCTGCGCTCAATTGGCACCCGGCTGCCACCTTATAATCCCCTCCATGAAATTTCTCTTCGACCTGTTTCCGGTCATCCTCTTCTTTGTCGCCTTCAAGGTTTTCGACATCTATGTCGCCACCGTCGTGGTCATCACCGCGACGGCACTGCAAATAGGCTGGGTCTGGTATCGCCACGGCAAGGTGGACACCATGCTCTGGGTCAGTCTGGCGCTGGTCACGGTGTTTGGTGGCGCCACGCTGATCCTGCATGACGAAACCTTCATCAAATGGAAGCCGACCGTGCTGTACTGGCTGTTCGCGATCAGCCTGTTTGTTTCGGCCAGGTTTTTCGGCAAAAACCTGATCACCGCCATGCTTTCCAAGCAAATGGAGCTTCCCGACGCCCTCTGGAGTCGGCTCAATTACGCCTGGATCGGATTTTTCGCGGTCATGGGCGTCGTCAACCTCTACGTCGCATTCAACTACAGCACCGACACCTGGGTCAGCTTCAAACTCTTCGGCGGCATGGGGCTGATGTTTGTTTTCATCATCATCCAGGGCGTCGTGCTCGCCAAATACCTTCCCGAAGAGCCCGCCGAGGCTTCGCCCCAACCTCCGACCCGGGGAAAAGGGTAATCATGATCTGCATCCGGCCAGCCAGCCAAACTGCTTCTTTCTGGGAGACACACTGATGCTGTATGCCATCGTCGGCGAAGATGTAGCAAACAGTCTTGAAAAACGCCTGGCCAGCCGTCCCACCCATCTGGCGCGCCTGCTCGAACTGGAAGCTGGCGGACGCATGGTGCTGGCCGGCCCCTTCCCGGCGATCGACAGCCCCGAACCCGGGCCGGCCGGTTTTTCCGGCAGCCTGATCGTCGCCGAGTTCAATTCGCTTGAGGACGCCCAGGCCTGGGCCGATGCCGACCCCTACCTTAGCGCCGGTGTCTACGACAAAGTCACGGTGCGCCCCTTCAAACAGGCACTGCCCAAATCATGAGCGTCATCGACACCATGCGCGCCAGTCTCGCCGCGCTCGAACCGATCAATATCGAGATCATCGACGACTCGGCCAAGCATGCCGGGCATGCCGGCGCCCGAAGTGGCGGCGGGCATTTTCGGCTGCGCATTGTCTCGCCACGCTTTGCCGGATGTCGCACCATGGAGCGGCATCGCCTGGTGTATGATGCCCTCGGCCCGTTGATGAAGCAGGAAATTCATGCGCTCAGCATCACCGCAAAAACCCCCGAAGAAGACTGACCCTTTTCGCATCACTCCACCAGCCAACACAGGAATCCAGATGAATCGAACTCTCCGTCATGCCCTCCTGCTTGCCTTCGCCGTGTCGGTAAGCACTGCCCCCGCGTTTGCCGCAAAAAAGGCAGACAAGACCACCGCCGGCACCTTCGTAACCGTCAATGGCTCGGCCGTCCCGACTATCCGGGCCGATGCCCTGATCGCCGGTCAGGCCGCAAAAGGTCAGCCCGATTCCCCGGAACTGCGCAAGAGCGTCAAGGAAGAACTCGTTCGCCGTGAAGTTCTGACCCAGGAAGCCATCAAGAAAGGCTTTGATAAAAAGGCCGAAGTTCGCGGCCAGATCGATCTGGCGCGCCAAGGCGTGTTGATCGGAGCCTACCTCAACGAGTATGTCGCCAGCCACCCGGTGACCGAGGACATGATCAAGAAAGAATACGATCAGATCACGGCCAAAATGGGCAACAAGGAATACAAGGCGCGTCATATTCTGGTCGAGAAGGAAGACGAAGCCAAAGCCATCATCGAGAAACTAAAGAAAGGCGAGAAATTTGCCGACCTGGCCAAGGAATCCAAGGATCCGGGCTCCAAGGAACGTGGCGGCGATCTCGACTGGGCCAATCCCGGTTCATTCGTACCGCCCTTCTCGGCCGCAATGACCAAGCTGGAAAAAGGTAAATTCACCGAAACCCCGGTGAAAAGCGATTTCGGCTGGCACGTCATTCAGCTCGATGACACCCGCGAACTCAAGCTGCCGCCGATTGATCAAGCCAAGGGGCAGATCGGGCAACAACTGACGCAGCGTCTGGTGCAAAAGCACATTGATGAATTGCGCGCCAAGGCCAAGGTCGAATAGGACGTGCGAACGGTAAAAAAGGGAGCCTTGGCTCCCTTTTTTTACGTCTGTGACAACCTTTAGGTATTTCGTCGCCGTGTTACCAGCGCCGAGTTTTCAGACTATCCGAGCCAGCGCCGTGCATTGTGGAACATCCTCATCCACGGCGAATCCTCGCCCGAATTCTCGGGATGCCAGGACATTTGCACGCTGCGGAAGGTCCGTTCGGGGTGCGGCATCATGATGGTGAAGCGACCGTCGGCGGTGGTCACGCCGGCGAGGCCTTGCGGCGAACCGTTGGGATTGAACGGATAGGTGGTCGCCACCGCGCCGCGATTGTCGATGTAACGCAAGGCTGTCATCGCCTTGTTCTCCTGACCTGCGGCAAACTCCGCACGACCTTCGCCGTGGCTCACCACCATCGGCAAGCGCGAACCTGCCATGTCCGCCAGCAGGATCGACGGCGACGGCGGGATCTCGACCACCACCACGCGCGCCTCGTACTGCTCGCTGCGGTTGCGCTGAAAGCTCGGCCAGCCTGCCGCACCGGGAATGATCGGCGCCAGATGCGCCATCATCTGGCAGCCGTTGCAAACCCCCAGCGCGAAGCTGTCGCTGCGAGCAAAGAAGGCGGAAAACTCGTCGCGCAGACGGCTGTTGAACAGAACCGACTTGGCCCAGCCCTGCCCGGCACCGAGCACGTCGCCGTAGGAAAAGCCGCCGCAGGCCGCGAGCCCCTTGAAGTCGGCCAGATGCACGCGGCCCGTCTGCAGATCGGACATATGCACGTCGTAGGGAGCAAAGCCGGCACGCTCGAAGGCGGCGGCCATTTCGGCCTGCCCGTTCACGCCCTGCTCGCGCAGAATTGCGATTTTTGGGCGCGCACCTGCAAGGACAGCAGGCGCGACTGGATCAAAGCTCAGATGCAGCGAAAGACCGGGATTTTTCGCATCAAGCAGCGCGTCAAATTCCTCTTGCGCGCACACCGGGTCGTCGCGCAAGCGGGCAATCTGAAAACTGACTTCACTCCAACTGCGCTGCAACTCGCTGCGCTTGGCTGAGAACGCCAGTTTCGCGTTGCGCCAGACCCGCACCTCATCGGCCGTGTTGGTGTTGCCGATCAGATGCGAACAGGCACCCAGGCCAGCGTCACGCAGGGTTTGCATCACGGCGGAACGATCCTCGCGGCGAATCTGCAATACGGCGCCGAGTTCTTCATTGAACAGCGCAGTAATCAGCCGATCTTGCAAGCGCCCGTCGATGATCTGCGGAAAGCGCTCGATGCCATCGACATCATTCATCAAAGGGTCGTAGCACAGCCCGTCAAGATTCAGCGAAACGCCGACGTGCGAAGCAAAGCTCATCTCGCACACCGTGGCCCACAGGCCGCCGTCGGAACGGTCGTGATAGGCGAGAATCTTTCCCGCGCGATTGAGCGTCTGGATCGCGCCAAAGAAGGCCTTGAGCGACGCGGCCTCCACGTCCGGCGTCAGATCGCCGCTGACGCCATAGACCTGGGCCAGCGCCGAACCGCCGAGACGGTTCTGGCCCATGCCGAGGTCAATCAGTAGCAACTCAGTTTCCTCACCCGTTTCACCAACAGCAGCGTCCGGCCGCAGCTCCGGCGTCAGCGTGCGACGTACATCGTCGACCAGCGCAAAAGCTGTCACGATCAGCGACAGGGGTGCGGTCACCTGTTTGGCCTGCCCTTCATCTTCCCAGCGCGTGCGCATGGAGAGCGAATCCTTGCCCACCGGGATCGAGACGCCAAGCGCCGGGCAGAACTCGACACCTACCGCCTTCACCGTATCGAACAATGCGGCATCTTCATGGCCGTGACCGGCGGCGGCCATCCAGTTGGCCGAGAGCTTGATCCGGCCGATGTCGCCGACATCTGCCGCGGCCAGATTGGTGATCGCCTCGCCCACCGCCATGCGCCCCGAAGCCGGTGCGTTGAGCAAAGCCAGCGGGGTGCGTTCGCCCATGGCGAAACACTCGCCGCGCAGGGTGTCGTAACCCATGGTGGTTACCGCGACATCGGCCACCGGCACCTGCCAGGGGCCGACCATCTGGTCGCGCGCAGTGAAGCCGCCGACACTGCGATCGCCGATGGTGATCAGAAAGTTCTTCGAGGCCACCGCCGGCAGGCGCAGCACGCGCAACACGGCCTCTTTCAGATCGATGTCGGCAATCGCCAAGGGCGGCATGGCGAGCTGCTGACGACTCGCGTCGCGGTGCAGCTTGGGCGCTTTGCCGAGCAAAACTTCCATCGGCATATCGACCGGCATATTGCCGAAATGATCGTCTTTGACCGTGAGCTGACCGTTGTCGGTAGCGACGCCAAGCACGGCAAAAGGGCAGCGCTCGCGCTCACACATGGCCTGAAACTCTGGCAAGCGCTTGGGCGCTATAGCGAGCACATAGCGCTCCTGCGCCTCGTTGCTCCAGATCTCACGCGGGCTCATGCCAGGCTCTTCGCTGGGCAGCGCGCGCAAATCAAAGGCCGCACCGCAGCCCGCGTCGTGCGCCAGTTCGGGCATGGCGTTCGAGATGCCGCCGGCGCCGACATCGTGAATCGCCAATATCAAATTGTCGGCGCCCTGTTGCCAGCACCGGTCGATGACTTCCTGGGCGCGCCGCTGAATTTCCGGATTGCCGCGCTGTACCGAAGCGAAATCCAGATCGGCAGCATTCGAGCCCGTTGCCATCGACGACGCCGCACCGCCACCAAGCCCGATCAACATGCCCGGACCACCCAACTGGATCAGCAGGCTGCCGACCGGGAAGCGGATCTTGAACGAATCCTCGGCGGCGATGTTTCCCAAACCGCCAGCGATCATGATCGGCTTGTGATAGCCGCGCATCTCGCCACCAAACTCCTGCTCGAAGCTGCGGAAATAGCCCGCCAGGTTCGGCCGGCCAAATTCGTTGTTGAAAGCCGCCGCGCCGATCGGGCCTTCGATCATGATGTCCAGCGCCGAGGCAATGCGCTCCGGCTTGCCGTAGCTTGACTCCCAGGGCTGGCCATAGTCGGGAATGCGCAGGTCGGAAACAGTGAAGCCACAGAGGCCGGCCTTGGGCTTGGAGCCACGCCCGGTCGCACCTTCGTCACGAATCTCGCCACCAGAACCCGTGGCCGCACCGGGATAGGGCGAGATTGCAGTCGGATGGTTGTGCGTCTCGACCTTGGCCAGAAAGTGCGTCATCTGTTCGCTGTATTGGTACTGACCATCGGCACGCGGATACAGGCGGCGGATCGAGGCGCCTTCGATGATCGCCGCATTGTCCGAATACGCCACCACCGTGCCTTGCGGATGTGCCTTGTGGGTTTCGCGAATCATGCCGAAAAGCGACAGCGGCTGGTTCTCGCCATCTACCGTCCAGCTCGCATTGAATATCTTGTGCCGACAATGCTCGGAATTGGCCTGGGCGAACATCATCAGTTCGACGTCAGTAGGATTGCGACCCAGCTTGCCGAAGTTTTCCACCAGATAATCGATCTCGTCGGCCGAGAGCGCAAAGCCCAATTCGGTATTGGCCTTGACCAGCGCGTCGCGCCCGCCGCCAAGAATATCCACCGTAGCCAGGGGCTGTGGCGCTACATGATGAAACAGGGCTTTGGCGGCATCGATCGTAGCGAGCACGGATTCGGTCATGCGGTCATGTAGCCGTGTCGCCAGAGCCGACTTTTTACGATCGTCGCCGATCGGTCCCGAAACATGAAACGCCGTGCCGCGCTCGATGCGCTTGACGCTGACAAAGCCGCAGTTGCGAGCAATATCGGTGGCCTTGGAACTCCAGGGCGAAATCGTTCCCAGGCGCGGCGTGACCAGTAACAGCTCGCCTTTGAGCGGAGCGGGCAGAGCGGGCGGGATTCCCAACAAATCCTTGAGCCGGGCAGATTCGTCTGCACTCAACGGCGCTGCCAACTCGACGAAATACCAATGCTCGGCAGCAAGCTCAAGCCCCGCAACGCTTGCGCTAATGGACGCTTTCAGACGCGCAAGACGGGGAAGCGAAAACGCGGCAGAACCACGCAGGGCAAGGAATTCAGCCATTATGATTGGACCGGTGCGGGTAGGGAAAAGGTTTGCAAACCAAGGCGCGGAATTATACTCTGGGCCGCCGGCCAGACTTTCCGCATGGGCAGCAATTTGACGCACGACGACGCCCACCATCGCCTGAACCTTGCCCGTTGGAGAACGCTGGTGCCGCGCATCGGGTGTAAGTTTGGCCTTGTTACACTGGCGACATTGTGATTCAGACAACAGGACACCCATGACTGCTTTTTCAATTGATGTTGGCGTCGACGACTTCCAGGAAAAAGTCATCGATGCATCACGCCAAACCCCGGTACTGGTGGACTTCTGGGCCGAATGGTGCGCGCCCTGCCGCACGCTCAAGCCGATTCTGGAAAAGCTGGCCGGCGAATACGGCGGGCGCTTCATCCTCGCCAAGCTCGACTCGGACCGGCACCAGGAAATTGCGGCACGCTACGGCGTGCGCGGCATTCCCAACGTCAAGGCGTTTGTCGATGGGAAAATGGTCAACGAGTTCACCGGTGCCCTGCCCGAGGCACAGATCAGGGAATTCATCGAGCGCCTGATGCCATCCCCCGCCGAACCGCTGCGTGTCGCCGCACAGGCGGCCCGTGCCCAAGGCGAACTCGATGTCGCCTGCTCGCTGCTGGTCGATGCGCTTGAGCTCGATCCCGCGAATGAGAAGGTTCAGCTCGATCTTGCGGATATCCAGATCGACCTGCACGACATCGACGCCGCGAAAAAACTGCTCAGCGCGATCGAATTCACTGCTCGAGATACCGATCGGGTACGCACCCTGCTGGCCCGCCTCAATCTCGTAGCTTCCGGCGCCAACGCCGACCCGGCGCCGCTCAAGGCCCGCGTCGAGGCCAACGCCGACGATCTGGACGCACGGCTGCAACTGGCCAATGGCATGGCGCTGGCCCAGGATTACCGCACGGCGCTGGAACACTTGCTGGAGATCGTGCGGCGCGATCGCGCATGGCAGGACGAAGCCGCGCGCAAAGCCATGCTCGACTTGTTCACCTTGCTCGGCAGCGACCCACAACAAGCCGATCTGGTGCGCGAGTTCCGTATTCTGCTGGCGCGCACGCTGAACTGAAAAGTCGGCGATGGCGATACGGCATCAAAAACTCGGCGCTGGCAGCACGGGTAGCGGCCGGTACTTAATCCCCACGACCTCACGCATTCCTCGCTGGTAAGGCCGGCTATCCGGATTCTTTGATTGACATCCGGCGCGCATACTGCGACGCGGAATATCTTTGTTAGTGTTTGGCTCGAGTCTCAAGCCGTCGATGACTCCTGTGTGCCCATTGCCGTCACAGGATAAGCATACCCATTGGCTGCTTTCGCAACTGCTGCGGTCACTCAGCCACACGCCCTCTACTAATCATCCCGCTGACTCAACGCCCGCAGCAAGATCTCAAACAGCTGATCGGGGTTGAAGGGCTTGATCAGGAAGTCGTTCATCCCCGCCGCCATGCACTTCGCCTTGTCCTCGGCAAAGGCGTTGGCCGTCATGGCGATGATCGGCGTGTCCCGATACCCCGGAAGCCGCCGTATCTCCTGCGTCGCCTCAAGCCCGTTCAGCTTCGGCATCTGCATGTCCATGAGGATGGCTGCGTAGCGGTTCTTTCGCGCCAGGGCGACGGCCTTTGCGCCATCCTCGGCAATGTCTGCGATCAGATCGACCGCCTCAAGCTGCATCAGGGCGACTTCCCGGTTAACCGGCTCGTCGTCAGCCACCAGAATGCGTTGGCCGGCGTAGCGTCGCCGAATCTCCGCTTCGGCATCGACGGCTGTTGCCGTCGCTGCAACCGCCGCTTCGCCGCTTTTCGTCAGCGTCACGGTAAACCAGAAGGTGCTGCCCACCCCCGGCGTGCTGTCAGCGCCGACCTTCCCGCCCATCAGTTCGGCCAGTCGTTTGGTGATGGCCAGCCCGAGGCCGGTGCCGCCGTACTTGCGGGTCATCGAGTTGTCGGCCTGCTCGAAGGTGCTGAACAGCCGCGACATGGCCTCAGGCGCAATGCCGATGCCGGTATCCGTTACCTCGAAGCGCACCACGATATCCTCGGCGGTCTCTTCCTGCTTGAGTGCGCACAGCGTCACTGTGCCCTTTTCAGTGAACTTGATGGCGTTGGTGGCGTAGTTGAGCAACGCCTGTTGTAATCGTGTCGGGTCGCCCACGAGGTTGTGTGGCAAATGCTCGGTCTCGATCAGCAGGTGGATACCCTTGGCCTTGACTCGCTCCGACAGGATCGAACTGACATTGGCCAGCAGGCTGCTGACGACCACCGGGGCTTCCTCCAACGTGAACTTCCCGGCCTCTATCTTCGAGATGTCGAGGATGTCGTTGATGACCGACAGCAGGTGCTGGGCGGAGGTGTCAATCGTATCGAGGCGCTCTAGCTGCCTGGGAGTCAAACCGTCGCGGCGCAGGATGTTGGCCATGCCGAGAATGCCGTTCATCGGGGTACGGATTTCGTGGCTCATGTTGGCAACGAAGGCGCTCTTGGCTATGTTGGCGGCATCGGCCTGGATTTTTGCCTGGGTGAGCAACTGATTGGTGGTTTCGAGGTCGGTCGTGCGAGCGAGGACACGCGCTTCGAGATCGGCGTTGAGCTGTTTGATCTTGGCTTCGGCCTGGCGCATTTGCGTCACATCGCGTGCGGTGCTGCTGAAGCCACTGATCGCGCCAGACGCATTGCAATTCGCCATGATGTCCCACTGCATCAGGTGTACCGCACCGCTACGACTGATTTGGCGATTCTCGAATCTCAGGGAGGGGGGGGGCGCGTGCAGCCAGTTGGCAAATGTGGCCTGCGTGGTTCCGCGATCCTCGGGATGAACGAAATCGAAAGCCGACAGGCCAATGCATTCAGCGGGCGAGAGACCAAAGATACGTTGGGAAGCACTATTGATGAAGGTAAAGCGGCCGTCTGCATCCACGCGTGTGATCAGGTCCTGGCTATTCTCGACCAGAGTGCGATAGCGATCTTCACTGTCACGCAGCGCCATCTCTACCCGGTATTTCTCGGTCACATCGCTGAATACCAGCACCACGCCGACGATATCCCCGGCGGCATTGCGGATCGGTGCTGCGCTGTCGGCAATCTGGTATTCCCGTCCATCCCTGGCCAGCAACACCGTATGGTTGGCGAGGCCAACTACCTGGCCATGCGCCATCACCAGTTGCACCGGATCGGTCACTGCTTCGCGGGTGTCCGCGTTGATGATGCGGAACACCTCGGGCAGCGTTCGCCCGGTGGCGTCGGTCAGCATCCAGCCGGACAGGCGCTCGGCGGTTCCGTTCATCCGGGTCACCCGTCCGCTCGCGTCGGTGGCGATGACCGCATCGCCAATCGAGTGCAGCGTGATGGCGAGGCTTTCCTCGCTCTCCTTCAGTGCGTCTTCCCGTTGCGCCAGGGTTTCCAGCAGGCCGTTGAAGCCGCCAATCAGTTGCCCGATTTCGTCCTGGCTGACAATCGGCAAGGGCTGTGGCGGCTGGTTGGTGGCGGACATGCCGGCCAGTGTGTTGGCGGCTGCGAGCATCGGCGCCAACTGACGTTTCAATATCCACCAGATCAAGCCGCCCGCCAGCAGCGTCAGCAGCAGCGTGGCAAGCGCGATGTTCTGCCGCATGGCGCGGATCGGGGCAAAGGCTTCTGCGGTCAGGATGGTGGCTCCCACATCCCATCCTGACACGGACATCCTTTTGCATGAGGCCAACTGCTCCTCACCGGTCATACCCCGGTATACCGCGTAAGCGTCGCAGGACTCCGCAAAACGGTCGATGGACGGATTGGCGCCGGGTGGAGGCAGCGCTTGCATCACACGCCGCTTGTCGGTGGCGGTGACCACCAGCCGGTACTGCGGTGCGATCAGCACATAGCCGCCGGTAGTCCCATATGTCCTGCGCGTGATCCGGTCGAGGAAACTTGGCGTACCCATATTGACTACCCCGGCAAGGGCGCCGATCACTTTGCCCTGGGCGTCACGAATTGGCACCGACAGTCCGAACACCGGAGCCAGCAGCTTCTTGCCGATTACCGGTCGACCAATCGTCGATTTCCCTTCCTTCAACGCGGCGGCGACGGTATCAATATCCATGTAATTGACGCCGATCCGTCCTGCGGTGGGCAGGCTGTCGGCAATGGCGACGCCGTCGGAACGGTAGGCGATAAAGCCTCCGTTGAACAGCGTCGGCAGGATCTGGCGCTGGTCGATTAGTGCCTGCATGGCGGCCGGGCCCTGCTGCATGGCCTGCACAGACAAACGGGCGGTGATCGTCAGCGCTGCGATCCGGCTCGCCAGCTCGTCGTCGATATCGGAAGCAATCGCGGATACGGTTGCCAACTGTTGTTCGCCCAACATCCGTTCCATATCGTCGCGCAGCATTCGACTGGCATAGAGCGCCAGCGCCCAGATGCCGACCACGAAAATGGTCAGCGTGGCGACAGTGATTCGCGTCTTCAGAGAGTGCGGGGTAAAAAGCGACAACGTCATGCCGATATCCCTTGTACCCAGGCCGCCGTGTTCGCTTTCATGGAAACCCAGCCTGGCAAGATGCTCTTCAGAAGGGCAATATCGAAGGTCCATCCGACCAGCACCATGACACCCACCGTCACGGCAAGAAGTGCAGAAAACGATGCCAGGCTGCTGGCCGACACGGTGCGGCTGGATGCATGGACAGTGTTCATCCGCGGTTTCTGATTGTTACGAGCGCATGGCTCCCCGCCATTTATCCACTGCTGCGGGGGGGGGGGGCTGGCAAGCGGGTCACGCTTCTGCGCTGGGCGTGCCGATGCCTTGCTGCGGACTATTATTGCGGATTTTCTTGCGGCCATCAAAACCCCTTCGCATGGATGGGCTTGCTTATGCTCGCATAGTACGCCCGCCCGAGATTTAACGGGTCGCTTTCGAGGTGGCCGGTTGACCTTTGGGAGCGGTCGTTGAAAGCCCCTCGTTTTCGGTGGTGTCAGCGGCGGCTGATGGCCGAACTCGGCGGTAGCTCAGTGACCGGTATAGAGGATCCAATTTTCCAAATCATAAAATCCACTTGAAATCGGGCCTCACGCCGTATAACATATACGGCAGTTATAAGGAGGTCTGTGCGATGAATTTCAACATTTATCTCGACGACGAAACCGGCCAGAAACTCGCCCATGTGGCTGAGCAGGCCGGTGAGACCCGGAATGCCCTGATTCGACAGGCGGTGAGTGAGTGGCTGAACCGGCACGGTAAGCCGCAATGGCCCGATGAAGTGCTGGCCTTCAAAGGTATGGCGGACATGCCCTTGTTCGAGGCCAGCAGAAGCCGGCTGAAGCCCCCGGCTGCCGATCCGCTTGCATGAAGTACCTGCTTGATACCTGCACGGTCTCTGATTTCGTCAAGGGACAGCCAAATGTGCTGGCACGCGTCAAGGCCACACCACCGAATCTGATCGCTGTTTCCGCATTGACACGCATGGAGGTTGATTACGGCCTGGCGCTCAATGCAGCCCGCGCAATGAAGCTGGCCCCGGTACTTGATGCCTTCTTTTCGACCATCGTTACCTCGCCGTTTGACGAAGTCGACGCCAAGGCGGCTGCAGCGATCCGTGCGGCCCTCAAGACCCTCGGGCAGCCCATTGGCGCCTATGACGTTCTGATCGCCGGCATGGGGCTGGCGAGGGGTTTGGTGGTGGTCACGTCGAACGTGGGCGAGTTCAAACGGATTGGTGGGCTGCTGGTGGAGGATTGGCGGTGAACTTTAATCGGCGAAGTCTGAAATCTGCCTAATGATTTCGACACCTGACCAGGTTTCTGGCAATTTGCGGCCAAAGCGGGTGAATAGCCCACGTCCAACAACTGACACCCGCATTGCAGTCGATATCCGCGAATTTTTCCGCCACATCGGCGGAGTTCCCGGCGGCAAAGTGCTTTACCGCTGGAACAATGGCCGTACCGACGTACCTGTGGCGACCCTGTTCGCGCTGGCATCGCCAGATTTGGTCACGGTCACCAACTTTGGCGGCGCAATGCCGGAGGAAATCCTCGATGTTGCCTATACACCTTGCAGATACGGGGGTAGGCGGGCGTGGTTCCTCTGTACCAAGCTGGGTTGCGGGAAGCGTGTGGCGATCCTGTACCAGCACCCGCGTGGCTTCCGCTGCCGCCACTGCTGTAATTTGGACTACGAGTCGCACCGCGAGCGGTCTTGGGACAGATTGCTGCGGCGGACTCGGTGCATTCGAGCCAAGGTGGGTGGTGGAGTGAACTTGGTTAACGTGTTTCCCCCACGTCCCAAGGGGATGCATTGGGCAACCTACGACAAGCTGCTGAAGCCAGAAGCGGCGCTCTGGGGAGAGATCAGCAGCGCCGCCTCTGACTGGTTACCTCGCTAAGCATCTAACGGGCAACCAGAGTCAGGCGCCTCAGAGGACTATCCAGTAAACTCTTGCCATGTACCAATGCTTTCGCTGAGTAAATTGCGAAGCACGCAGCATCATCCTCGCTGTAGCCGACAGGTCCGAGTGAGCCTTTTCTCGGTCGTTCCGCCAACGTCTGGAGTGCGGTCTCAGCGAAGGCGTACGCTTTGGCGAAAAAGAGCTGAGCCACTGTCAGTCCATGTACATGGCTGTTGTCCGTCTCCGGCCACGGCCATGAGTACTCTTGTAACATCTGACGGAACGCCTCGTATGGGTCATCATGGGTTCCACCTTCACGGTCTGTCAGCCAATGGTTGACGCTTTGACCTAACTCATGCGCGGCATCGGTCAAGGCATCTTCGGTCAAGCCGCTGAGAGTTATAACTTCACGTTGGATGCGGCTACAGCGCTCGAACAGTTGAGGAAAAGTTGTTTGCTGACGGTGCATTATGTTTCTCCAAATATAGATGAGGGATTGCGTTTGAACGACTGCTTTATTCAGAGGCTGCGCTGTGGGGTGAAATCCGCAGCGCCGCGCCTGACCGGTTGCGTGGCAGAGGGTCTCAGCCGACACCGATAAACATACGGTGAACCCTCTCGGCCTCGTCCTCAATCCAGGGTTCCTGGAAGACCGCCATGGCCTGCTGGCCAAGCTCCTCCACGCGTACACAGGACAGGTAGCGAGCTATCTCTTCTTCGTTCAGGCTCCCGTGGGTACTCAAGTGAGCGACCATTGCTTCGGCCACCTCGAAATACTTACCGAGCAAGCGGCCTACAACAAAGGTGCAACCACCAAGAACGTAATCGTGGCGGATGTTGTGGGCGGACTCGTAGGCCGAGAGAAACTTGTACGAGCCTTCGATGTCCTCAAGCCCGAGACTGCCGTAATGCTCAGACTCGTCAAAAGAGAACTCTGCGACCGCGCCGCTGATCTGCCAGCAAGTCATTTCGAGAAACTGTGCTTGACGCTTGTGCACGTTGTGCTTCCATTTGAGGTTGTTCACCCAGGCGCCTTTGGGCAGCACCAGCTTGCAGCGGGGTTCCCCGCTCATGTTGGGCATGATGATCGCCATGACCTTGATGCCTAATGCCGCCAGGATGATTGCCTGCCCGACTGCGCTGACCGCAATGGCCTTGAGGAAGCTGTTGACACCAGCTTGGTCGATGGTGACGTAGGGCATGAAGCCCGGATGGATTGTGGTGCCGGTAGGCTGGGCACTGGATGTGGTACGAGCGTTCATGGAAATCTCCTGATAGAAAAAGGTGCTGCAACTACTGGTGTGGCCTCCTGATGGCGGCCACCACATATACATAAAACATCTATTTCGCTCACTGTGCGAGGGCAGCAGGTTGTGGCGAAGTTGAATTTCTTGAGGGGCTACAACCGGCTAAGGATGTAGCCCTCCCAGGCGACCCTATCGCTGGCCGGCGCGCTGACTTCCGCAAGCGCGTTGCGCCAGGCGATTTTCTTTCAATGCCATCAGCTGTTTTGCATGCGTAAGCGACTGCGCCGCGTATATCCCGAAACATGCGGCATCATCATCGTCACGCCCACTTACCCAAATCCCCTTTCTGCCGGGACGTTGCTCAAGTGTCGCTAGTGCGATTTCGCTATGGCCGTACGCCCGTGCCAAATGGAACTGGGCGAACGTAAGCCCGTTGAGGCAGCTGAGCTCCCAGCCCGGCCAAGGGCTTGCCCAATCATTCAGCATTTGGCACAGTCCGACGTAAGGATCGTTCAGCACAGGGCCTTTGTAATCAGAGAGCCACACGTTCAAGTGCTCACCCAATTCATTGTAGGCGTCAGCCAGTGCGTCTTTCTTCATGTGGCTATACGTGACAGCCTCTTTCTGAATTTTCGCGCAACGGCGGTGCAGTTTTGGCAGGTGAATCAGTTTGGATTTCATTACATCAATTCCTTATATTGAGAAAGATAATGGCGTTTCAGTTGCAGCAATGCCAATGAACAGGCATGTGTCACGGCCCCCGAATGAAGACTTCCGTGTCCATGGCGCTGAGCCATTCAGCCCACGTCTGAATATTTTCGACACTCGGGCAGAAGCCGGATGCTGCTTCTCCCGTCATGTAAAAGCAGTAGTGGATGATGTTCACGACCTTCACACGTTCACCGGCCTTCCCGCCGGAGAGGCCGATCACTTGGGACTCCTCGGGCTGGGGGTTTGTTTTGCCGGTGAACGTTGTGAACGTTGTGAACGTGTTTTCGGTATTAAGGACTCGTCCAGAAGGAACAAGTCCTTGCCATCGTCTGCCAGACGAAGTTCGCAGTGCACCCCGTCGCGCCGTGGCTTTGAGTCGATCGACACCTGGATGCCGATCTGGCGCAGGGCCGGTGCGACGCGGCGCATGGAGTCACCGAGACCCTTTGGTGACTGCGGCCAGTAGTCACCGCGCTCCATGGTCGTGCGGAAGCATGTGAGTTTTTCCCAGAGGCCCTTGACCGTGCCGGTGTAGGAGTGCCCCTTCTTGATGAACTCCATGCACGCCACCGATACCGGATTGGAGTCCACGGTGCGGCGGATAGCATCACGGCGGTGGTTGGCATAGAGCGTCAAGAACTCGCCTTCCTGACCACCCATGGCACGGGTCATGGCTTCACCGAGTTGCGCGAAATCAGCCATGCGCGGGCGCTTGGCCGGATCGATCTTCACCGACGGCAGCATCGCCAGGGTGCGCACAAACAGGTCGAGCAGCCCGCCGAAGATGCCGGGAGCGGCCTCGGATAGAGCTGCCGCATGCTCTTCCTCGGTCATCCGCTCACGGATCGGGGGCAGGCAGAGAGCGATGGCACGGTCCAGCAGGTCCGGACGGGTGATCACCGCACCGATGCCGTTAAGCACGACCGGGTTGTGCGCCTCGATGATGTTTTCTTCATCGTTGGTGTAAAGCTGCCGTCCGGCCTGGCCGCCACCGGTGGAGATTGTGCAGAGAGCATCGGACAGTCCGGGCCAGATGCCGGAAACATTCTCCAGCGAGATGAGATGGTTGTTGCCTGCCGCGACATAGACGTCTTCCACACTACCGGGCGGCGCTCGCAGCATCACCTTGTTGGGGTCGATGAACGTGCGTGCGGTCTTCTGGGCGGTGCTCTTGGCACTGCCTTGCTCGCCGATCAGTTCGAGAACCGGGTAGGGAGTGTCGTTGCGGTAGCAATCCAGCATCCAGGCCAGCTTCAAAGGTCGATCCTCTTCCGGGATATTGGACAACTTCCACAGCGGCTTGATGCACCCATTGGGTAAGGGTACGGGCAGGGGCCGCATGGCCTTGGTGCGAACGAAGCGCACGGTCGGCGCCGGCTTGATGGACCATCCGGTAGCGGTAACCAGAATGGCACGCCACTGGTCATCGCACAGGTCGATCCAGCGCCCGGACTCATTCTTGGCGACGCGGCGGGCCGGTTTATGCTCTTCGCCTTCGAACTTGGCGATGCCAGACAGGGCGTTCTGGCAGGACTTCAACGCTTCGGATGCAGGTGCCGCCTTGAGTTCGGTGTGGGCGAGCCAGCCGAGCCATTCACGAAAACCCTTAGAGGCAACGTTCCAGTGCTCACGATGGGTAGTCTTGTCTGTCCCTTCTCGGTCAAAGCTGGCGTATGCATTGCCGTCCGGGTCGTGCCAAAGTTCGCAGCGTGTGGCCGCGAGGTCGGTCAGGCGCTTCGCAAGCGAGTCATCATGGCCTCCACCATCACCGGCATTGTGCCGGTCAACGAGGGTATCCAGTGCGCTGACGCGAACCGATGAATTCGCTTGTTTGATGTCGATGCGTGCTGCTTCGTATTCACGAAGATCGTAGGCCCTGATGATGCTCAGGGCTTCCGTCGTGGCCGGGGCGAGATGCGCCTTGGGATCGCCAGGTAGGGCGGCCAGGACGCTTTGCACTGCTGCGCGGGCGACGTCGATCAGTGGCAGCTTTGCCGTTTCCCAGTTCCATCCCGCCTCACGTGCAAAGAAGAAGATGGTGCCCAGCATGACCGGGGTGTCCTTGTAGTCCCCGAAGGAATCCCACTTATATTCAGTTTCGCCGTCCCGGTAGCTGTTGCCGGTCGCGCTCCAGTCATCCCAGAGCGTGAAGGCTTCGCCGCTACCGCCGGTGACGTGATGGAGGGCCATGCCGACCCTGAGCCAGTCTAGGTATTCGCAATCGGCGTTGATGGCGGCCAGCGCGCTCCTGAGCTGGAGCGGACTTTCGATGCCCCGGCCTTGCAGGGCTTGAATGGCCGTTCTAGCTACTTTTTTCTTGGGCAACGGTTTGATGACTTCGATGATTTGCTGCCACGGGTAGGACTGAATGGGCGTTCGGGCGTGAATGCGCACCATGTGCGGACGGCTCGGGTCTTTCTGGTGGTAGAACCCTGGCAGGCGCAGAACACGAGCCGGGTCACATGCGTTAGGGTCGGAACCGAAGTTCACAACCATGCAGTTCATCACGTCACGCCAGGCGTCGAACTTCGGTGCAGTAGCCTGATCAATCAACCAGTAGCGGTGGAACTTGCCGGGCGACGACTCAACTTCAATGTGCGCGTCGAGAGGTGGTGGTGGCGTGTTGAGGCGGTCTGCTTCCTGAAAGATGGCGCGTGGGTTGACGATGTTGTCGTTCGTGCGGCCTTTGCCGTCGGTGACATTGATGGTGACGAAGACACCGGCACCCCGACAGTTGAGGTCGGCGAGTTCGTCCCAGTGCTCGGCGAGCGTGCCGTTCAGAATGCGGGCCAGCGAAGTGTCCTTGCGCGCTTTCTGGTCATCGAAGGTCTGAAAGGTGAAGCGCTCGGCTTCCTCGTCCAGCGCTGTCAGGAAGGTGTCTGCCTGAGCGCGGTCTGGAGGGAGGCGGACAGCTGCAGGTGCTCTGGTGGAGACGGTATCGAGGGTGG